>ENA-OSEY01001268-OSEY01001268.1-marine-metagenome-genome-assembly--contig:-NODE-1268-length-17712-cov-3.508874_pt1 | contig 17712 bp, 19 predicted proteins | sample MGYA00248465_ERZ534230 | MGnify/ENA primary metagenome ERZ534230 (study PRJEB26409, sample SAMN06344110) | marine metagenome | isolation source: Sea water from surface | place: Atlantic Ocean:Southern...
GCCAAAATAATGAACAAAAAAGGGGGTGAGTTATCTCCAAATTACTGTTATCCTGCTGTGATGTACCCAGTAGATCAAACCATGGATTTATTTCATGAAGAGCAATTTGGTCCTGTAATCCCAGTAGTTTCCTTTTCTCATATTGATCAACCATTAAATGATATGGCTAATTCTGAATATGGTCAACAAGTCAGTTTATTTGGTCAAGATGTAAAAGAGCTGGGATCGCTTATTGACACGTTAGCCAACTTAGTATGTAGAGTAAACTTGAATAGCTCTTGCCAAAGAGGACCAGACGTATATCCATTTACAGGAAGAAAAAATTCTGCAGTAGGAACATTAAGCGTGTTTGATGCATTACGATCTTTTTCCATTCGAACTTTTGTAGCTTCCAAGGATAATGAATACAATAATCAAATCCTCAATAATTTATTAAACTCTGATCATTCCAATTTTATAAACACTGAATATTTATTATAAATTCGTGGCGTTCTATGAAACCCACACTTTTAATATTAGCCGCTGGAATGGGGAGTCGTTATGGTGGCTTAAAACAGATTGACGGAATTGGACCCAACCAAGAACCTATTATTGAATATTCAATTTATGATGCAATAAAAGCGGGTTTTGGTAAGATTGTATTCGTAATTAGAAAAGAATTTGAAGTTGCATTTAGAGAACGTTTTGATCCATTTTCTGAAAGAATTCAAATTGAATATGTTTTTCAGCCTGTAAACGTAGATGTTGAAGGACTAAGCCTAATCCAAAGAGAGAAGCCATGGGGAACATCACATGCCGTATTAGTGGCGAAAGATGTGATTAACGAACCATTTGCAGTAATAAATGCAGATGACTACTACGGCACAAGTTCATTTCAACTTATGGCAGATTTCTTAATCAATTCATGCACTGAAAATTGCATGTCCATGATTGGGTATACACTCAAAAACACATTATCTAATCATGGCACCGTTAACCGAGGAGTTTGCAAAGTAGACGAAGAAAATAATTTGGTAGAAGTCAATGAACGAATTAAATTGGCCATGAAAAATGGAGTAGTAAAATACAATATAGGCAGTGATGAACCTGAAGGCGAAGAAGATCCATTATCTAGTGTATCCATGAACTACTGGGGATTTCATCCATCCATATTTAAGCATATTGAAGATGGATTATTTCAATTCATGAAAAATAACTCATCTAATCCTACTGCAGAATACTATATTCCAGACATTGTCACTCAGTTAATACAGGCTAAGGATTCTGTTTTTAATGTCATACCTACAGAGGATAATTGGTTTGGCGTTACATACAAGGAGGATAAGCAAATGGCTGTAGACACTATAAATTCCCATATTTTAAACGGTATTTACCCAAGTAACTTGTGGAGTTAAGTATAGCTCAACATGTTTTTTCTAACTATTTTGATGATGCTCAAGTAATTGATTACAGCGTTGTAAATAATGGATTAATCAATAAAACATACAAATTAGACACATCTCAGGGCATCTATATATTGCAAGAGATTAATCAAAAGGTATTCAACGAACCAGAACTTGCTCTTGAAAATATTAAAAAGGTCTCTATATGGCTTAAGGAACACGAATTTAACTACGCCTTTCCAACCCCTATACATTTTACGTATAAGTTCTTCTTTGATAAATTGTGGAGATTATTACCATATATTAATGCTACATCCTATAATGAGATTAAGAACAAAAAAATGGTTTCTAATGCTACGGTTTGTATAGCAGATTTTTATCGCCTTTTAGATCAGTTTCCTGTTCAAGATTTACATGTTACCATTCCTCATTTTCATCATGGTCAATATTATATAGATGAATTTCATAAAGCTCTTAATCATTGCAGTTCTGAAAGAAAAACACAAGCAACTCAAGAGATCAATCATATTAAATCTGCTTTAGAGGAATTGGCTTGTTTTGATGAGGTAGTGCGTCAACTTCCTAATCGAGTAGTCCACTTTGATACTAAGATTAGCAACTTTCTCTTTGATGAAGATTTTAACGTAAAAGCATTAATTGACTTAGATACCTTAATGCCGGGTTCCATCCTTTCGGATGTTGGGGACATGATTCGTACTTATTCCAACAAGCTAGGAGAGGAGTCAACAGATTTTGATCTGATCAAAGCTGACCCTGAAACGGTAGAAACCATAGTCGATTCTATATTACAACACACTCAGCTTACCGATTTAGAAAAAAACCACTTATTTTTTGCGGGGAAAGCCATTACATTAATGCAAAGTATTCGTTTTTTAACAGACTTTTTAAAAGGAGATGTTTACTATGCCATCAACCATCCATTTCATAATTTAAATAGGGCAAAAAACCAATTCATACTTTATGATTCCATGAATTAAGACAAACTAATGGAAGCTGATTTATTTTTCTTCGTTAAATTAGGATAGTCAAATTTGGTTTATGATCAACAGATTATTGTGTTTTTTATTCATTCACTTCTGCTTGTTACAGTGCTTAATGGCCCAGGATATCAAGTTTTTCAATCAAAGACCCATTAAAAATATATTTGTTGGTATTGGTGGAGACGGAGGAATAGGGTCTATTAATCAAGAGAAATTAAGATTGATGTCATTTGATTTACTTATGATACAAAAGATTGGCCTAGGCTATAGTAAACAATGGTATAACGACAGCGTTTATGGTAATTTTATTTCCATTCCTGCTAACCTAACATTTGCTATTGGAAAGCGTAATCATATGTTTGAAGTAGGTGTCGGTTCTACTATATTTTTAAATTTAAAGGACCCCACTTACCAGGTATGTCTTTATCCAATTTTTGGTTATCGAATTCAGCCTTTAAAGTCAAAGAAAGTGTTTTTCAGAATGTGTATTATAATTCCGACTACTTTGAGCTCTGAGTCCTACTTTACCATTAAAAACACGAACACCATATTTACGCCAGTTTCCATTGGTATAGGACGTAGTTTTTAATTAGTTTTTGGGTTCTCCTTCCTTCCACTCTCCTTTATGACTAATATCTCCGTTTTTTAAGGTTAAAGTACCTTGACCATTTCGTTTTCCTTGTTTCCAACCACCGTCATATAAATCTCCATTTTCATAAATCATAACACCCTGCCCACTTTTTTTTCCGTTTTTCCACTCTCCAATATATTTATTTCCGTTTGAATAGGACATAATTCCTTGACCGTTGGCTTTATCAAATTGGTATTCTCCATTGTATTTGTCTCCATTTTTCCATAAGAAAACACCTTTTCCATGTCTTAATCCATTGACAAAATCACCTTCATAACTGTACCCACTGTCCCAAATATATTTCCCTTTTCCATTTTCTATTCCATGTACCCATTGCCCTTCATAATGCTGACCAAATGGATACGTATAAATTCCATAACCGTGAGGTTCTCCGTTTAGGTAATCACCTTCATATGTTTCTCCATTTTGAGCCACAAAAACACCTTTTCCATGGTATTTTCCATTTAAAAATGAACCTTCGTAAGAGTCTCCTTTTTCACTTTTACTAATTCCATCCCCATTGTCACAATTTCCGCTTTCACAATACATTTTGTTCTTGATTTCTTCTCCCAAAAATTGATTGTTTTCCCATAAGCCAATCAATTCACTCCCATTGGTTTTAACATACAATCCTTGACCATTTCTTAAGCCATTTTTAAACGTACCCATGTATTGATCTCCGTTGGCAAAGTAATATTTGCCTTGCCCATGCATCACTCCATCTTTCCATCCACCATGATATTTATCACCCCAGCTCATTGTGTACACACCATATCCATTTTCACAATCTCCAGTTTGACATTGACTGTTGGCATGGAAATAGGATGATAATAAAATCACCATCCAGCTCAATTTTACGGTAAGTAGTTTTTTCATGCTGCAAAAGTAGAATATAGTTTGAATTATTAAAATCACTAATTTCATAGTGGTGAGATGTTTAATTATATACTTCATGTTGCTTTTATTATGCGACTTTTCCATTGCGCAAATTAAAATGAACATTGATTTTCAACATTGTAACCAAAGCCATTTTCAAGAATTTTTAGATACCAATACTTGGGATAAGAATGACCGTCTATACAATGTGTCATGTCCAAGAGTCTATTTTTACAAAGCAAAAAACAGTAATACTAAAAAATCGGTTATAATATGCCCAGGAGGAGGATTTAAGTTTTTAGCTATAAATCAAGAAGGTAGAGAATTAGCTGAAAAGCTCGCTCATCACGGTATAAATTCATTTGTTTTTTACTACAAAACTCATCCAATCGCTCAAAAACATTTAAATAAGGAATATACAGTTTCGAGAGAGAAGTTATTGTCTACTGCTTCTTTAGATTTACAGCGAATTATATATCATTTAAGGAAAAAAAGTAAAGACTTGCAGATTAATCCTAATGACATTGGATTAATTGGTTTTTCAGCGGGCGGCTCTTTAGCAGTTGAAACCGTTTTAAGCTCTAGTATTTCGGATAAGCCAAATTTCTTAGCGGCTGTGTATACGGGTAACTGGATAACTAAATCCACATCACCTCCTAAAAATACTCCTTTGTTCCTAAGCTGTTCAAAAGACGATCCGTTAGGCTTATACCCTGTCACAATGGAATTGTCTGAATTATGGGAAAGATCAAATGAAGAAGTTAAGTTATTAATATATGAGAAGGGGGGGCATGGGTATGGAATGAATAACAAAGGACTACCTTTAGATGGATGGTCAGATGAATTTATTAACTGGATATTAAAATTATAATGATTAAAAAAAATAAAGTATCTGTTACAAAAATATCAGTTCAATGGGGTGAGATGGACGCCTTTAATCATGTCAATAATGTAATGTACATAAGATGGTGTGAAACAGCTCGAATTTCCTTATTTAGAGAAATATGGGGTGAAAAGGGAATTAACATGAAAGAAATTTTAGACGGAAATGGAGTAGGTCCCATATTGGCTAATTTTAATATCAATTACAAACTTCCACTTACGTACCCAGATGAAGTTACTATACATACCAATGTAAGTCAAATTGGTAATACTTCTTTTAAGTTAAATCAAGCTTTATTTTCAAAAAAATCAGGAGATACTTTGGTTGCAGATGCGACAAGTGTAGTGGTCATGGTTAATTATATATCCGGAGATAAGTTTACCCTAAATCAAAATATAAAATCGGAATTAGAAAAGTTTATTCTCCGTTAAAGATGCTTTTATTTTACATGTTATCCTTAGCATTTTTTTAGTAAATTTCATATTTAATATATTATAATTAAATGAATTCACTCTTTAAAGTAAATCAAAGTAAAAAAGAAAGAATAATAAGATTCATAATTGGAGTGCTTTTATGTATACCATTTTTTACTCATGGTTACTCATTTAGTTATGTCCTTTTAACCATAGGTGGTATTTTAATATTTAATGCAGCTTCTGGTGTTTGCATGATTTATAAGCTATTTGGATATTCTACGTGTCCTATTGATTAGCTACAAGATATTATCCCATCTTCTCAATCTATTGAACCTTAAGATTTTATTGGTTTTGGCTATGTTTTTTAATTTATAAAAAGCTAATGTGGATTTGGAAAGAAATTATTTTCCCATGCCGAGAGTGTCTCTAAGTTTTTCATTCTCTTTACTACCTATTGACATGGATCCAATTAAATTTATCAATTCTTCCGAAAACGTACTAATACTTAATGAATTATCAAATAAGTACTCCTTACCACTGTAGGATATAATTTTATTACTTGACGAATTGCAACAAATATTACAATAAAAAAAATCTGTGAATATTTCTTGGTAACTAAAATTTGTGTTTTGATACTTTTTGTTCCAATCATCTTTGGTGAATACACTAATTATATTTCGCTGTTTATTAGTCATTTTATTACTATCATTAAAGAAATTAGATTTAATATAATTATCCTCAGTACACTGCATAGTTTGTGATTTTGAACATGAATAAGAAGTAATTAGAGTAAGACATAAAATCAACTGTAATAGGTTTTTCGTCATATTATTTTATTGGTTCAGATTTTGGTTTCAAATTTTTACCATTTATTGTTAGAAATAAAGATTTTGGTAATTACTAAAAAGTATTTTAAAATAAAAAATATCGCATATATTTTTCTCGTGGTTTAAAAAGCGTTTGAGGGCATTGACAATAAAAGACATAAATCGTATTTTTAGTTTCATTAATAAAATATGAACACCAAGCTCCTTGATTTAATTGAAATTTAAACAAAAAATATGTCTAAAGATATTCAAGACAAACAGGTTTTAAAGGAAAAGTACATTATAAATAAACTTAAGAAAGTGCTACCTGTGAAATGCTCTAAGCATTTCAATTTAGACGTTAGCGAATTGTGGAAGCTAATAAGTGCACCAGGAAATCTAAATGACTCACATCCTTTTTGTAGCAAAAACGAAGTAATTGTTTGGGATGAATCTAATCATATTGATAAGTTACTTTATTTAAATGGAAGATTATATATAAGAAAATTTAAAACTTGGGAAGAAAATAAGGGATATACCCTACTTATTGGTGAAGAAAATGGTCCTCAGTCTTATGTTATTTGGGAAATAGATAAGATTGCGGAAAATAAATCCAAATTGACTATTACAGTACATCCTTTTATTTTAGCTAAATTATCTCAACGATCTTCCTATATTCCGTACTATCTATTTGTAAAACCAAGAATGACAACTTATTTAAATTCTGTTTTAGGGGGTTTTAAATATTTTTGCGACAATAAGAAAAAAGTACCAAGAAACTATTTTGGCAGTCACAGATGGTTTTCTTGAATGTGCAACTCAAAATGGTTGACCTCAATAAATAGAACACTTTTAAATTTAATTTATGAAAAAAATCATACCACTTTTTTTTCCACTTTTTATATCTATAAGTTTATTTTCACAAAATAAATTAGCCTATAGATTATATGATATAAAAGGCAAAAAAGTAAGTTATAAAGCCTTAAAAAAACAAGTTCTAAAAGCTGATATTATTCTCTTTGGTGAATTTCATGATAATCCGATTTCACATTGGCTAGAATTAGAAATTATAAAGGATTTGAATAAAAGTGAAAATTTGATTATTGGGGCAGAAATGTTTGAATCGGATAATCAACAGCTAATCAATGACTACCTCTCTGGGGCTCTTAACTTTAATACATTAGACTCTATGGGTAGACTTTGGTCTAACTATAAAACGGATTATTCACCTATAGTAGAATATGCAAAAAAAAATAACTTACCTGTTGTAGCTACAAATATTCCAAGAAAATATGCTAGTAAGGTATTTAAAAACGGAGGATTCCAAGCGTTAGACAATTTAAGTGATTTTGAGAAAAAATTTATTGCCCCTTTACCTATTGATTTTGATATCGAGTTGTCTCAATATAAAAATATGCTAGACATGATGGGTGATCATGCGTCACCTGACATTGTTAAGGCTCAGGCAGTTAAAGATGCAACAATGGCTCATTTTATTTTACAAAATTATTCTGAGGGCGATAAATTCTTACATATTAATGGCTCCTATCATTCAGATTTCCGTCAAGGTATACTCTGGTATTTAATGAATGCGAATAGCACATTAAAATACATGACGATATCAACAGTTTATCAAGAAAATGTCCAAAAATTAAGTAAAGAAAATATGAAACGTGCAAATTTTATAATATGTGTTGATAGCGATATTACTAGAACATTTTAAAATGGTTGAAAAATTTTTTATCTGTCCTCATTGTTGGCAAAATATATCCATGTTAATTGACATTTCAGTTGAAAAACAATTGTACATAGAGGATTGTGAAAATTGTTGTAATCCGATTGAAATCGAATGCGAAGTAAAATCAAATGAAATAACTTATTTTAATCCTCAACCTATAGGTCAATAATAAATGATATTTGCACTACAAATTATATTTATATAAGCGATGTTTAATTTTCTTAAATGACTAGCCTTTAAGGCCCATTAAAGCACTTTAAATAAACAAATTTTATATTCTCATTTTAGTAATGTAGTTTACTACATGATTTATTTAGAATACTTAAATCCACAATACTTGTACGAAATTGTATTTTGGATTGTAACTTTTTTACTTCTTAGAAAATTTTGGAGTAAAGAAAAAGTGAGACTTGCTTATGGATATATTGTAGCTGGCTTAAATTTGGTGGCTGTTGGATTATTTGCATTTATTTCGATGTATGGAAGCTTTAAATTTTTGGATGCGATTGCATTTAGTTTTTTACACACTTTGGTTGCATTTATAATGTTTTCACTAGTAACAATTAGTAAGAAATTAGAAAAACAAAATGAGGAAAATTAGTATTTTATTAATAGCAATATCATTATTTTCTTGCCAGGACAGTAAAGATTTTAAAACGGTTGAAGAATTAGTTCAACTAAATGGGTTTTGGAAGTCAGGCACTAATATTATTGAAATAAATGCCGATGATAGTTCTCTAACATTTAATAATTTGAAAAAACACAATTTGACCGTTGAAATAATTGACTCCAATTTTATCTTATTAGGAAAAAACATGTATGGTGACGAATCCTTTAATGGATTAATTAAAATAAATTTTGACGGAAACAGGATCTCTGTAAAAAGGTCTGATAACCATTACAAATATCTTGTTGGGGCTAAAACGTTGTATGATAAAGTTTCTGGTTATAATTAAATTATATGAGAAATTATCTTTTCATGTTTTAACATTAATAAAAGAAATCAAAAAATTTAATCAAATATTTCTTTCTTAAAATAACTTTTTTCAGCTCTTTTTAAAATTGCTGAATACACATCTTTCTCAGGTTTTTTTCTCGTTAGGACTATCTTATTATTTAAATCCCTTAAATACAGATTGTAAACAAAATCTTCATATTCATTTGCCTTACATTTGATCAAAGATTTTTTATATCTAAACCACATTATTGCAAAGAGGTTTGTAGTAAACTTCTCTTGAGCAAAATAGCTCAATAAATAATCCCAAGCCAGCTTACAATCGAAGTCAAAAAATACAGTTTTTTCTGGTTCTTTAAACTCATATAATCTAACTTTAGTTAAGAGTGTATTAGATATTGGATTACTTTTTCTGAAGAGCTCTCTGTACACTATGTAAAGAAAGTTAAATGCTTTCTCTTCATCCTCTTCTAAATCTATATTTTTTAATACATCATCAGTTCTTATTTGACCAGTATGAATACCAAATGCAGCATTAAGTGCATTTAGAATAAACTTGTTTGTTAACTGGGTACACTTAACCAAGTCTTCAGCATTATTAATTTCACAAAACGCTACATTTCTTAATAGTATGTTTCTGTAATAAGCTATAAAGACCCCATCTTCAAAAGGTAATTTGTTCTCTAATGGATATTCTTTAAACATAATAGATGTGTAATTATAAAAGTAATGAGCAAAAGTATGTACGATACAGACTAGTTAAAATATATAGCGCCCAATTTTATAACGGAAATATTAATAAATTGTAAAATTCTATCAGATCAAATTATTTATTTTCAACATTAATTTATCTTCTTTAAATATCTTTACTAAAGATAATGGAACTAAATAAAAAAATAATAGATAGATTTTTCTGTAAGTTCAAAGACGTAGATTTAGAGCAGGATTATAAAAGTTATGCTAATGAAAAATCTAAAAAATTTAATTTTAGGCTTCTTATTATAGTATACTTCATTGGCTTATTCGTAATTATAGATGACATCCTTACAACAGGTTTTGATCTCTTCTATATTTTATGGCATTTATTCGCTCAAGTCCTTTTTTGGATTATGTTTTTATCCTCAGAGGACTTTAAGAAAAAATTTTATGAAAAATATTTTTTTATTACCTGGGTGGGTTTTATGAATGCAGGTGCATATTTATATTATTTTTCTCCTGAGCCTTTCCCTGCAGGCGAGGGGGTTATAACTTCTTCAATACTATTTTCCTTTACGATCTACCCATTTGCTTTCATTGAAAGTGTTGTAGCAAGTATTGCAACATCAGTCCCAATGGCAATAATGCTTTTTCATAAGGAAAATATAGATCCTGGCCACTTGATATATCAGTTTATCATGCCATTCGGTTTGCTTATATACTTTAAATTCTCAAATGAAATTTTAAAAAGGTCAGATTTCCTCAACGAAAAAATAGCTAAATCCAAACAAAAGGAAATTAATGATAGTATAAATTACGCCAAGAAAATTCAAGAAGCCATGTTGGTTTCAGAGGATTATCTTAAAGAAACTTTGCCCAAAAGTTTTATTTTTTACCAACCTAAAGATATTGTTTCTGGAGATTTTTACTGGGCGCATAAAGATGAATCAAATGTGTTTTTTTCAGTCAGTGATTGTACAGGACATGGAGTTCCAGGAGCTCTGATGAGTATGATTGGAACAACTCTGTTAAATGAAATTATTGTCGAAATGAAATTTAAAGAAACAGATAAGATTCTTAATGAAATGAGAAATCAAATTATCAAAAACTTACACCAGGAGGAATCAAATAATCAGAGAGATGGAATGGATATGACGTTAGTAAAATTAAATTTGACAAATAAAGAAATAGAGTTTTCGTCTGCGAATAATAGTTTAATTCTTGTAAGAAATGAAGATTTAACTATTTTTAAAGGAGATCACCAGCCTGTAGGTTTACATTCAGGAAAGAAAATTCCATTTTCTAAACAAAATGTTAAATTAAAAACAGATGATATGATATATATATTTTCAGATGGGTATCAAGATCAATTTGGAGGAGAAAAAAATAAAAAATACATGTTATCTAGACTTAAAAAACTTCTTGTCAGAATAAGTAAGGAGGATGAAAATCAACAATTAAATTTCATAGAGAATGAATTTAACTCTTGGAAAGGTGATAATGAACAAATTGATGATGTTTGTCTAATGGGATTGAGAATAACTTAAAAAAATGAAAATGAAAAAAATTATTATTATTATTTTATCGGTAGTATTGGTTAAAGTAAATTATGGACAGGAAAAAGATTTTGCTGAATATGGTATTTCAGGGGCTTTAAGTCCTTTTGGAATTTCTTTAAGTATGTCATACAATAAATCTAAAAAAACTAGTTTAGTTGTATCTCTTGGTGGCTTGCCAGAATCTAATTCATTAATTACACCAAAAATCAATAACATAAATGAATATGAAATGAGCTCTGAAAGTTCTTGGATGGGTGTTTTTGTTAACCACAGACCGTTCAAGGAAATGGAATGGATCAGAGTTAATTTCGGCATGGCAATTGGGTCCATTGAAAATACACTTACAGAACCTCCAGGAGGAGGCGAATATACAGTATTATACAATAATCCACCAAGTGGGTATTTTGGTTTAGGTCTTGGTCAACAAACAAAAAAAGGATTTGTTTTTGGTGCTGATTTTGGTCTACTATATGGTCCCGGTCCAATTATTGATGGCCCCGAAATTAGTAAAATTGAGAGTATAAGTAACAGTCCTTTAGCCGCAAAAGTTTTACCAAACATTCAATTGTCGTTAGGGTTTAATTTTGATTAATTCAAAAATTTATTGTGGTTGGAAACAGCTTAATGTAGGGAATAATACTCTATATCATCACTGGGCATTTATAATATAATGTGGTTGTCATTAATTTTAAAACTAGTATCAATCTTTTAAGATGAAAAAATTAATTGCTTTGGTATTTGCTGTGTTTCTACTCGTTAGCTGCAGTAAGAAAAGGCAAATACATTTTGATTTTATAATGACGCACAATACGAATATTATCAGAGTTTGGACTTCTGGTAATTTATCGTGGCCTATGTTTGGTTATGGCGATGCTGGCGCATGGCCTACTCTCCCCATTCCAGTCGGCACAAGTTGGTCCACCTATCGTGAATCCCATCCTGAAGAAGTAAAAACAGGGAATAACATTTCTTTAACTATGGGTGCAATATGCGATTCCATTGGCCCCAATTCATTACAAGATTCCATACAGTGCGATTTTGAAGTTATTGTTGGGTTTTTTGTAGATGGTGTTTTGCAAGAAGAAAGAGTATTTTCAGAAAGTGTAAATGGACAAACAATAAACTTTACTGTCCCTTAATCTTTATTATGGAATCTATTGGTTAATTTAAATTCCCACTTCCCTTTTCCTGCTCCACCATGTTACTCTCTTTATTTTTTAAGATACGACTCCCACCGAGACTCGAACTCAGATCTACTGCTTAGGAGGCGGTTATTCTATCCTGTTGAACTATGGGAGCAATAAAGCTGTAATTATCTAATGGTGTTACCTGCTTCTAAATCTTTAGTAGGAGATACAAAAGCCAATTCACCTTCCGTTGTTTCGGCCATTAAAATCATCCCTTGAGATTCAACTCCTCTGATCTTTCGTGGAGCTAAATTTAACAATACACTCACTTTTTGCCCTACAATATCGTCTGGATTATAATGTTCAGCAATACCTGAAACTACGGTTCTGGTGTCAATTCCTGTATCTACCGTAAGTTTTAATAATTTATCTGCCTTTTCTACTTTTTCTGCAGCGGTAATGGTACCTACACGAATGTCCATTTTCATGAACTCGTCAAATGTAATTTCATCTTTCATAGGAGGGAATTTAGATGGTTTTTTAGAAGCTTCTTTTAATTTGGTAATTTGCTCATCTATTTGAGCATCTTCAATCTTTTTAAATAGTATTTGTGGTTTGTTAATTTGATGTCCACTTATGACTAAGTCACTTTTACCTGCATCATTCCATTTCAGTAACGGAATGTTAAGCATAGCAGCTAAATCGGCAGACTTATGGGGCATAAAGGGTTCAAAAATAACAGCCAAGTTTGCTGTAATTTGCATGGCAATATTCATGATGGTTTTAACCCTTTCTGGGTCTGTTTTGACCAATTTCCATGGTTCACTATCTGCTAAGTATTTATTGCCTGCTCTTGCTAATTTCATGGCTTCACTTAAGGCATCCCTAAATCGAAACGATCGAATAGCACGAGAAACTTGTTCTGGAGTTTTCGATATTACTTCTATGATTTCATGATCTAAATCAGAAAGTTCATTTTTATCTGGTACTACTCCTTCGTAATATTTTTGGGTTAGAACTAGGGTTCGGTTCACGAAATTTCCAAATATGGCACCCAGCTCATTATTATTTCTGGCTTGAAAGTCTTTCCAAGAAAAGTCGCTATCCTTATTTTCTGGAGAAATAGCGCAAAGTACGTATCTCAGCACATCTTCTTGTCCAGGGAAATCCTGTAAATAATCTTTCCCCCAAACTGCCCAGTTTCTAGAAGTACTTAATTTTTGTCCTTCTAGATTTAAAAACTCATTTGCGGGTACATTTTTTGGTAGAATATAATCTCCTAATTCAGCCAGTATGACTGGAAAAATGATCGTGTGAAATACGATATTATCTTTAGCCAAAAAGTGAACTAAATTAGTGTTGTTATTTTTCCAGTAGTCTTCCCAGTTTTTTTCATTTTCTGAAGCCCATTTTTTAGTGGCAGAAATATATCCAATAGGGGCATCAAACCAAACATAAAGTACTTTACCTTCTGCATCTTTCATAGGAACTTCCACTCCCCAGTCTAAGTCACGAGTTATGGCACGTGGCTGTAATCCACCATTGATCCAACTCATACACTGACCAACTACTTGGTTTTTCCAATCATTTACATGGTGCACTTGTTCTCCTTTGTAAATTCCTTTTTGCATCCATTCGCTTAGCCATTTTTCATGTCGGTCAAGCGGCATATACCAATGTGTGGTTTTTTTAAGCTCAGGTGTTTTTCCACTTAAAGTGGATACAGGATTAATAAGTTCGGTTGGGCTCAGTGCACTTCCACATTTTTCACATTGATCTCCATAGGCATCCTCCGCACCACATTTAGGGCATCTACCTGTAATGTAACGATCTGCTAAAAATTGATTAAATTCTTTATCAAAATACTGTTCTGATTCTTTTTTGATAAATGCTCCTTTTTTTTCTAATTCTAGGAATAACTCTTGGGCTGTTTTGTGATGATGTTCGGCTGATGTACGGTCATAATAATCAAAGCTAATGCCCAATTGCTCAAATACTCCTTTATTACTTTGGTGATACACATCTACAATTTCTTTCGGGGTTTTACCTTCTTTTTTAGCTCTAAGAGTAATGGCTGCTCCATGTTCATCAGAACCACAGATAAAGGCAACATCTTCGTTATTTGATCTTAAAAAACGCGCATAGACATCCGCTGAAATATATACTCCTGCCAAGTGGCCGAGATGCAATGGTCCGTTAGCATAAGGCAGTGCTGCGGTGATCATATGTCTTTTTGAAGAGGGCATTATCAAAAATTCAGGTGTTAAATATAACTTAATATGCTATTTTTAACATCAACACTTCATGTGAAATGATCATTCCAAGTAAAATAAATAAAGGAGATGAGGTAATTCTGATAGCACCATCTAGAAAAGTGGATCTTTCCGCATTAGAGATAACAGAAGAGTGGCTAAAAAAACAGGAATTAGTTCCATTAAGAGGTGAACATATATTAAAGGAAGAGGGTATTTTTGCAGGCACTGATAGTGAAAGAAAGCACGATCTGCAATGGGCATTCGATCACCCAACAGCAAAGGTGATTTGGTGTTACCGTGGAGGTTATGGTTCCGCTAGATTATTAGAAGACATTAATCCTTCAAGATTTTTAGAAAAACCCAAATGGATCGTTGGATTTTCGGATATCACCTTTATGCACTGTTTTTCTAATATTATATTGAATACAGCATCTATTCATTCTACCATGCCTATCAATATTCCTGACAATACCTCAAAGAGTATGAAATCGCTTAGTGATTTCTTGTTTTATGGAGGCTTACAATATGAATGGAAAGAAAATAAGCACAACAAGTATGGTCAAATTAAGGGTAAAATAGTAGGAGGAAATCTTACGGTACTTTGTGCCACTTTAGGCACCAATTATCAACCTGATTTTGAAGGAAACATCCTATTTATTGAAGACATAGATGAATACTACTATGCTATTGATCGTCTATTGTGGCAATTGAAATTTGCGGGTGTATTTCATCACATTGGAGGATTGATTTTAGGTCATTTTAGTAAAATGAAGGATAATAAAATTCCTTTTGGATTAAGTCTTGAAGAAATGGTATTAGAAAAAGTTCAAGAATTTGACTTCCCTGTGGCCTTTAACTTTCCTGGTGGTCATGAAAACGAGAATTGGACAATGCCATTAGGTGTAGACATGAACTTCACAGTTACTAAAAATCGAATAAATTTATCTACAAATTAGATAATGAGAATTCTAACAACCATTTTATTCATAATATTAATACAGCTGTTTCAGGCCCAACAGTGGAATAGTAGCAGAATTTTACACGAAATACAAAAGTTAAATACCCTTGGAAATGTTCTTTACTTAGCGGCTCACCCAGATGATGAAAATACCCGTTTTATAAGTTATTGTGCAAACGAAAAGAAAATGCATACTGGTTATCTTTCTCTTACAAGAGGAGATGGAGGGCAAAATCTCATTGGTACAGAAATTAGAGAAGAATTAGGTATTCTTAGAACGCAAGAATTACTTTCAGCAAGATCAGTTGATGGGGGAGAACAATTTTTTACTAGAGCTAATGACTTTGGTTATTCCAAAAATCCAAGGGAAACACTTCAAATTTGGGATAAGGATAAAATACTGTCGGACGTGGTTTGGGTGATGCGAAAATTTAGACCCGATATTGTGGTATGTCGTTTTCCACCTAATTCAAAAGGCGGCCACGGACATCACACTACTTCTGCCATATTGGCTATGGAAGCGTATGAAATAGCGGGCGACCCTAAAATGTATCCAGAACAATTGCAATACGTGCAACCTTGGCAACCAAAGAGAGTTGTGGTTAATACGGGGAGGTGGTGGAATGATAACATTTCTGAAGATGATGAGGGAGTAGTAGCGGAAGACATTGGGGGATACAATAATTTACTGGGCGAATCCTATTTGGAAATGGCTGCTAAAAGCAGGACGATGCATAAATCCCAAGGGTTTGGGTCAACAGGTAAAAGAGGGGAATACGTGGAATATTTTGAACACCTAAAAGGGGTTTCGGCTGAAAAAAGTTTGTTCGAAGGAATTGATTTTTCTTGGAACAGAATACAATCTAGTTCGAAACTTCAACTGAAGTTAAATGAACTTATTAATCAATTTGATCATGATAACCCTGCAAATAGTGTGCGTACTCTCTTAGAGTTGAGGTCTATGATCAGTAAATTAAATGATGACTTTTGGAAAGAAAAAAAGATGACTCAAATCGATGAAGTTCTGAGACAATGCCTTGGTTTATTTGCAGAAGTTTCTACGTTGTCGTCAAGCAAGACAAAAGGAGATACGTGTTCTTTTAATATTGAAATAATCAATAGAAGTACTCAAGGGGTAAAATTTAGAAATTTAGAAATCCTCGAGACAGATTATTCTCAAAACTACAATGAAGAACTACCTTTTAATCAAGTCATAGATATTAAGAACAAATGGGTAATATCGAAGACAACCAAAATTAGTCAACCCTATTGGTTAGTCAATCCCTCTAACCTAGGTGGCTCAGTAGTAGACGACCAGCTATTAATCGGGCAACCAGAATCATTGCCATCCGCTCACTTTAAACTAACCTTTGAAGTAGATGAAGTGATGATTTCGTTTTTAAGACCATTGATTTTTAAATGGAACGACCCCGTAAAAGGAGAACAAAAAAAGAATTGGGTGGTCACTCCTAAAGTAACAGCTAACTTGGATCAAGATGTTAAAATTTTCACCCCATTAAAAAAACAAAAAGTAACAATCAATTTAAGATCTCACTCTAAAAATCAATCAGGGTCAATTGAACTCAAAACACCCAGAGGCTGGAATGTGACGGGATCCAATTCATTCCAATTTAAATTAGCGGATGAAGAACAGAAAATCATTTTTGAAATAACCCCAAAATCTGATGCCGAAACTGGTTTTGCAGAAGTGTATATAAATGGTAGATTAGCTAAGGGGTTTAACCCTATAGCGTATGATCATATTTCGTCTCAATTGTGGTTTCCAGATGCTAAAATGAAGCTCGTTTCACTTGATTTGAATATCCCATACAAGAAAGTAGGATACCTAATGGGTGCAGGAGATAAAGTTGGAGACGCGTTGTTGAATTTAGGGTATGAATTAGATTTTCTTGATCCAGAAAAGCTTGATGAAGCTACGCTGTTATCCTATGATGTGATTTTAACGGGAGTTCGCTTTTTTAACGTTAATGAAAAGGCATCTCAATTAACTCCAACGCTACTCCGATTTGTAAAGCAAGGAGGAAACTTAATTGTACAGTATAACACAAGTTACAGACTAAAAACAAAGTCTTTTTTCCCCTATCCGTTGAAAATTTCAAGAGATCGTGTAACCCAAGAAGATGCCCCAGTCACGTTTCTTCAGCCTGATCACGTTGTACTTAATCAGCCTAATAAAATGACCAAATCTGATTTTGACGACTGGGTTCAAGAACGTGGATTGTATTTTCCTGATGGATGGAGCAAAGAGTACCAGGCCATCTTAAGTTGGTCTGACTCGGGTGAACAGCCCAAAAAAGGAGGGCTATTAATTGCTCCTTACGGAAGAGGAAACTATGTATACACTGGGATTTCTTTTTTTAGAGAGTTACCTGCTGGGGTTAGTGGTGCTTATAAATTATTAGTTAATT
>ENA-OSEY01001269-OSEY01001269.1-marine-metagenome-genome-assembly--contig:-NODE-1269-length-17695-cov-3.857589_pt1 | contig 17695 bp, 19 predicted proteins | sample MGYA00248465_ERZ534230 | MGnify/ENA primary metagenome ERZ534230 (study PRJEB26409, sample SAMN06344110) | marine metagenome | isolation source: Sea water from surface | place: Atlantic Ocean:Southern...
GCTGCAGATCCTGAAGGCTCTATTGTCGCAGATGCAATTCTTAAAGGGGAATATGAATATAAAGGTGGAAGTTGGCTTGTTGAAGGGGTTGGCGAAGATTTTATACCTGATAATTTTGACTTATCACTAATGGATGATGCTGAAACAGTCTCTGATAAAGAAGCATTCGAGGTTTTGCAGGTACTTTTGAAGGAAGAGGGTATATTGGGAGGTTCATCCACAGGTACGCTCGTCGCTGCAGCAGCAAAGTGGTGCAGAAAGCAAACCAAACCCAAGAATGTCGTAACCTTCATTTGTGACACGGGAAATAAATATCTCTCAAAAGCATTCAATAAATCTTGGCTCCATGACAATAACCTCTTAGAAGGTAAAAAATACGGTGATTTAAGAGATTTAATCAGTAGAAGAGCTGATGAAGGTGAAATGATTACAGTAACTCCTGGAGATAGTATTTTGGTTGCATACAATAGAATGAGGGCTTCAGATATTTCTCAACTACCCGTTATTCAAGATGGAGAACTTCTAGGGATAATAGATGAAGAAGATATTTTGATAAGTGTAAGTAACAAGGCTGATACATTTTCAACAGAAGTCTCCAAGCACATGATTAAAAAACTGGATACTCTCCAATATGATGCGAGTGAAGATAAGCTCAAAACTGTATTATCAGAAGGAAAGGTTGCCATAATTTATGAAGATAAAACGTTCATTGGTTTTATTACAAAAGTAGATTTAATAAATTTTTATAGAAATAAGTTGAACTAAAAATGGCCTCAAAAAAAAATAAACAAGGTTTTGAAACAAGAGCTATCCATTCCGGGCAAGAGCCTGATCCAACAACTGGGGCAATAATGACTCCAATCTATACAAGTTCTACATATGTTCAAGAGAGCCCTGGAGTACACAAAGGCTATGATTACTCTAGGAGTGTTAATCCCACGCGAAAAGCACTTGAGTCTTGCATCGCTGATTTAGAGGGCAGTAATTATGGTTATGCTTTTGCATCCGGAATGTCTGCAAGTGCTACAGTCTTAGAAGTTTTATCTTCGGGAGACCACATTATTGCTATGGATGATCTTTACGGAGGTACTTACAGGCTTTTTGAAAACGTTAGAAAGAGATCAGCAGGATTAGATTTTACCTTTTGTGACCTTAGTAATAGTGAAGTCTTAGAGTCTTCGCTTAAGCCCAACTCAAAGATGATATGGGTTGAAACACCTACAAATCCTTTACTGAAGATTGCTGACTTAGAAGCTATCTCAACTTTTGCAAAGCAGAACAACCTGATAGCAGTTTGTGATAATACTTTTTGCTCCCCTTATGTTCAAAATCCATTGGCATTTGATTTTGATATCGTTATTCATTCAGCAACTAAATATCTAAATGGACACTCAGATTTGATTGGGGGAGTAGTTATTTGCTCTCAAGGCAAACCAGAACTAGCTGAACAACTTTTATATTTACAGAATGCTGTGGGCTCCATTATGAATCCTTTTGACTCTTTCTTATTGTTACGTAGCCTTAAAACCTTACCTGTTAGGATGGAGAGGCATTGTAAAAATGCTATGCATATCGCAAGCTTCTTGGAGGCACATGACTCAATTGAAAAAGTTATATATCCAGGTTTAGAAAGCCATCCTCAATATGAAATTGCAAAAAAACAAATGAATGGCTTTGGTGGAATGATATCTATTGAAGTAAAGGGAGGACTGAAAAGTGCTACAGAATTCCTTGAGAGAACTGAACTCTTTTCATTGGCTGAGAGCTTAGGAGGTGTTGAAAGTCTTATAGAACATCCCGCTATTATGACTCATGCATCCATTCCTCCTGAGGTAAGAGAAGAGATAGGTATTAGTGATGGACTAGTAAGATTATCTGTTGGAATCGAGTCATTAGAAGACCTTATTCAAGACTTAGACAGGGCACTCGGCTAATCCTTTAAGCCAACTTTCCAGTTGACTGACATCGATGACTGATCAATTTTTTCTTCAATATCAAGGACCAAAGAGAATATTGCCATTCTAATAACAATACCATTATCAGCTTGTCTAAAAATAGCTAAATTAGGGTTTTCATAAAGATCACTATCTAACTCATTTGCATCGCTTCTAGAATCTCTTGGCAAGGGATGCATGATGACGGTATTTGGCTCACAATTTGCGGTGTAGATAGACTGATTAAGACTCAATAAACCACGGTACTTATCTGCATCTTGCTTATTCTTAAATCTTTCTTCTTGTACTCTTGTTACATAGATAATATCAACTTCAGAAATTCCATCCTCAAGATTCTCTGTCTCAGTAATAGTCACACCTTTTGCAGAGATTGACTCTACCAATTCAATAGGGAGTTTAAGTTCTTCAGGAGAAATTAAATTCATTTTGACATCGTCATAAAGGGAAAGAATCTTACAAAGTGAATGGACGGCTCTTCCAAACTTTAAGTCTCCAACTAGGGCAATTCTCAACCCATCTATTGATTTATTATTCTGAGATAGTTCTTTTTGAATTGTGTATAGATCTAATAAGGCTTGAGAAGGATGCTCATTTGATCCATCACCTGCATTTATTACCGGAACTCTGCTTGCTTCAGCAAATTTTTTAACTGAATTTACCTCAGGATGACGCATGACGATAATATCACTATAGCCACTCAATACTTGTGCCGTATCTGCAAGAGATTCGCCTTTAGCTAAGGACGAACTTCCAACCTCAGTAATTTCTCTAACATTCCCACCAAGCAAATTAAAAGACGCACCAAAACTGATCCTAGTTCTTGTACTCGGTTCAAAAAACATATTTCCAAGAATTGCACCCTCTAGGACGCGAGTTATTTTTTCTTTTGAGGCATATGGCTCTAATTTATCTGCCACAGAGAATAACTTTTCTATATCTGAGCGATCGAACTGATCTATAGAAAGGATGTGACTGCCGCTAAAATCCATCTACCATTTACTTTTGGGATGGCATATTAGCATTTTAATTCTAATTAAGATAATTTAAGAAGATCGGTGAAGACCAAGCTCTTTCTCCGATAGGAGCTAAGCAGTCATCAGAAGGATCAAATTCTGGTCCACTGGCATAACATGGTTTAATTTTTATACACTCTCCATTTTCGTTCAATTCACATCGCAAAGGATCTCCACCGACTGCATCAGTCTCAACTTGGATTGCTCTTACATAATAGACGGTATCCATTTTGTTTTTAGCAAAATCTTCATCTCCAAAGGTAATAGAGCAGCCTTCGCCGTAATCATTACATTGGAATACTTGCCAAGGGTCACTGATTGCTTCAGTTAAATTTTCTGTATTTAATGTGGGATTTATTTTTACAATCTCAATTCTGTCTATAAGGTTTCTCTCATCACTTGGGTTATAGCATTCATTCAAACAAAGCCTCTCAATTTCCTCTAAAGGCATTAATCCCTGAACATAATCTGGGCAACCTGGAAGTTGCTTGAATGAACCGATTGCTTTTACCTCGAACTTTGGATTAATAGAGGTAGAAATTTCACTTCCCATGGGTATTTCTTCACCTTCTTGAATCAAGTTAAACCATAAAAGTATCCTTTCACCCGAAGTAGCATAAACTTGTCTTTTGTATAGAGAGTCGTAGATTGCATTCCTTTCTAACTGTTCAGCATGCACCGCCACTAAGCCTCCAGTGGAGTAAAATGAGGCACCCCTTTCAGGAGGAAGAATCCAAGTTAAATTGTCTTTAGCACCCCATGAATCTCCCATTGATTTTCTTGCAAACTCTTTATATCCAGCACCAGCTCGGGCCTTATGATTGTCAGTTGAGCCTATCATTCCCATTTTAAAAGAGTTTAAAACTCCATTAGATCTTACCTGAGATGCTAAAGCTGCCTGAGCACTCATATTAGGTCGGTAAGTATATGCTGGAAGAAAAGAATTTTTCAATTGGCCACATTGCTTCCAATCTTCTTCAGAGACATCCTCAACCAGTCCAAATCTCAAGAGGCTTGAAGCGTTATTTGCAAACTCTTGTCTAATTTTTTGAGCTTCTTCTTCACACGGCTCTCCCGTATTTTCAATACACTGACTATTTACTATTTCTCCTGCTCTCCAACAACATGGTTCAAAATCATCAGTTGGAGAAGGACACGTGAATGTACCATCCATGATTTCTTCTGCGTGTTTAAAATCTTTATAAATTTCAGAATTTCCATGACCAGAATAAACTTCTATTAATCTTTGTTTTTCAGGATCATGATTTTCATTAGAAAGTTGAGAGCTTAATTTTGAATTGGGTGGAGAATGTATGCCCCATGTTGTTCCATGTGGTATGACTATTGCCTCTAATCCTAGTTCATCTATCCTACTGAATAGCTCTTTTGGTGTTCCTGCTCTTTCTTTACATTCTTTAGCCTCTTCAATTTCTTGATCACAAAAAGGGATCGAGTAGCTTTCATCTCTAAATTTTAGAAAATCAAAGTCAATACTTTCTGGAGGAAAGTCGGCAACAAGAGGCAAGAATGGTGTAAGACCATTTTCAATCAATAGGTCAAGCCCTGTAAGACCTGCTCCTATTGGAACTTCAGGTATATTAATTAAATCTCTAAGAATTACATTCTTATGCCCATAATGATTACTTGGATCAGGACCCATTTGAGTCCATTCCCAACCTGCAAAAACCACTAAGTCTTTATTTGTATCATCAGATACAGCATCGCAATTTCTTATTGATTTTATTGAATCATCCCACATTTGTTTAGTCATTCCTTCAGCATGATCTGTAATAGAAAAGAAATCTAAGGAAGAACAAAAACGTGCAAAATTGCATGCATCAGCAGGGGGATGTACACCTTCGCCTTGTAACATAGGCAAACTAAACAAGAATGCATCTTGCGAAAATGTAGTATGGACATGAAGATCACCGAATAGAATCTGTTTTTGGCTAAGATCTTTTTCCTCAATGGGTCTCGGCTTAGAGATGATATCCCCATCTTCAGGAAGATTTCCTACCAAGCCAGATGAAGAGATATATACATAAATAAAGATCAATATAAATGGTGTTAATGCTATCCCAAGAATCCTAAAGAACTTAATCATTTAGACCCTTTCCTCTAATTGAAATCCATTCATTTGTTGGACTATCTATATCCCCAAAATTTGTGCCTGTTTCAGCAAAGTGATAAACCATAGCTGTTCTTCTGAAGTTTGAATTATTATCGTAAGATTTATGCATCAAAAAGCTATGGAAAAGTAATAAATCTCCCTTAGATAAAGTCATAGGAATTTCTTTAGAGAAATCGTGATCCTTTATCTCAGTGTAGCCATAATTTGAACCTTCTCTTTCATCTGGAAGGTGCTCATGAAGTGATTCTTTGTGAGACCCTGGGAGAATTACGAGGCACCCATTTTCTAGAGTAGCTTCAGTAGTTGCAAGCCATGCTCCCACCTGAGGCTCTCTATCAAAAGGGAAATAAGAAGAGTCTTGGTGCCATGGCTGGCCCCAAGCACCGGGATTCTTAAAGATGTATTGACTCAGAAAGCAATCAACATCAGGACCTAAGATATCTTCTAAAATATCTCCTAATAATTTTTTATGAATAAAATCATTAAAAACTCCTTTCGAATGGATTCTAAAAAGTTTTGAAATTTCATCTTCAATGCTTTTAGCATTTGGGCTAGGTTTCATTTCTCTGATTGCAATATGGCCATCTCCAGCATATGCATGGCTGAATGCGCTACCCTCTGGAATGATATTATTGATTATTTTCAATACTTCTTTATCCATTGCATCGCAATCTTCTTCATTTAAAAAGTTTGGTATTAAGATGTAGCCATCATTATTCCAACTCATCAACTGATCTTGGCTCATACTCTTGGGAGAAAGAACAATCCCTTTTGATGTTCTACCCGCCTGTTCATTAACTTTATCGGAAAATTCTTTTTTAGATTCTTCGCTTACCTCTTCTCTTTTCATCTCTCTTTGCTTTTTATTTAGAATGTCATTTTAAAATTAATTTTTAATTTTCCCTAGTTTAATAAAGCTAATTTTGAGAAGATTGGGATATTTACAGTTAAGGATTATTAATTATGGCAACTTTTAACGATTTAAAATCAGGACTTGAAACAGCCTTTGTTCCTGAGGGGGCTGAGGGAGTTGAGGCAACAATACAAATCAACATAGAGGACCTTACAAATTTTTATGTAGATATTAACGATGGAAATTTGACTGTTGAAGAAGGGGAGCATGCAGATCCAGGATTAACTTTGACTTTTGATAGTCAAGAAACTATGGAAAAAGTATTTTCAGGCGATCAGCAAGCTGCAATGGGGGCTTTTATGCAGGGTAAAGTAAAGTTTTCAGGTGATATGGGACTTGGTCAAAAATTGGGCTCTGTATTTAAAGCGCCTGAATAAAATTCAAGAGGCGTATTTGACTGAGCAACCATATGGTTTTGTAACTGGTATGCTAAGACTCTTTTCCTGTAAGATTTCTTTTAGTCCTTTTTTTACGTAGTTATTGGCTTCTAGAAGATCTTTGCTCATAAAACCCCTTCCTCCTGCATCATCAATTGCACCTTGATATTTAAGGCGGCCATCCTCGTCGATTATAAACATATGAGGAGTAGTTTTAGCATCGTACATTCGCCCCACGGTACCATCAGAATCAAATAGGACATGAGTTGGAATGGCATTTCTTGAGGAAGTTAAGTCATTGGCTTTGGCGGAAGAAACGAAGCCTTGTGTGCCAGGTGCTGATGAAATGATACTTAACCATATTGCACCACTATCCTTTGCATAGTTCTGAGTTGATTGCATATTGCCCGTTGAGTAATGTTTGGCAACAAATGGGCAACCATGATTGGTCCATTCAAGTATGACCTTCTTTCCACGATAATCACTCAAGGAAACATAATCTCCGAAGCTATTTTTTAGCTTGAAATCAGGAGAAATTTCATCTATCTGTACATAAGCAATTAGACTGTTTGATGATAGAAATAGAGCAATAATAACTGTATAAAATTTGTTCTTCATCTTACTTCCAATAAATATTTGATTAGAATATCTTCGGTTAATATTTCTGGCAAGATTATAGGCTTTCCTTTCGACGGATAAAGAAGGTATAAAGGGACGCCAGATCTTCCAAATTCTTCTAATTTAGAAGCGATCATTTCATCTTTTCTTGTCCAATCTGCCTCAAGATAATTTATGCTTTCTCTCTTTAAAATCTTTTGTACTTTTTGTGTTTTTAGAGCAACTCTTTCATTAACTTTACATGTTATACACCAATCGGCAGTAAAATTAAGGAACACAATTTGATTAGAGTTTCTGAGCTCACGCAATCTCTGTTCACTGTATATCTCATCTTTTGTAAATATTTCCTTTTTAGTGCTATAGCTAGTTGGAATGATATAAATTGAAAATCCAATTAAAACAATTGCTGTACCACGTAAAATCCATTTAACTAATTTTATTTCAGTAGTATTTTTTTCTAGGAGCCACAGAGAAAGGGATAGTGCTAATCCACCTATCAGGACAAGAATCACAGTATCGCTATCTACTTGTCCACTTAAAACCCATAAAAGCCATAAAGCCGAAGCCCACATTGGAAAGGCCATAAACTGTTTGAATGTTTCCATCCAAGGACCTGGTCTTGGCAAAAATGATAGAAGTGTAGGTTTTATCGATAATATGAAGTAAGGCAAAGCAAAACCTATTCCCAAACTTAAGAAGATTAAAATGGAATTAAAGCTTGGCTGTAATAAGGCAAATCCTATCGCAGAACCCATAAAAGGAGCTGTACAAGGAGAAGCGACAACAACCGCCAAGATCCCAGTTAAAAAGGATTCAAACGATTCATTGTTGACCTTCACTAAAGAATTCAAGTTACCTAATTGACTGCCTATTACAAGATTACTCATGAAAAGGAAGCCTAATGCAATGAATAGATAGAAAAGTATTGAAATAACGAGAGGGTATTGCAGTTGGAATCCCCAACCGATAACTTCACCACTGGATTTGAGGCCAATTAAAATTAAGGCAATCAAGAGAAAGCTCAAAATGACTCCTAATGAATAGGAAAGGCCAAATTTATAAGTTTCTACTGAAGAATCTTCACTATACTGAATGAATCGAAGGACCTTAATGCTCAAAATAGGAAAAACACAAGGCATTATGTTCAATATTAACCCGCCCAAGAAAGCAAAGACTAAAAGTAAAAATAAGTTCTTATCTTCATTCTGAATATTTAGAGGAAAGTTAACGTCAAAAAAGAAAGTTCCTTCGCTATTTATAGCTTTGATAACTCCATCAAAATATGGAAGTTTCATTCCAGTTTTAGAAGCTTTAACTTCAAGAGAAAAACTATTTTCATTTTTCTCGTAAATTTGGTTTTCTACATAATCTGTTAGTCCATATTCACGAGGAAAAAAATAGATACTATCGAAATTATTTTTTTCGAGAGTAGACTGTAAAAAGTATTTTTCATCTAATTTCTCTACCTTATAGTTTTCAAGAAATTCTTTGGGTAATTTATCTACATATTGCTTTATTTCGGCATAGTCATTCGATTTATTTAATTCTCCCTCATTGATAACAATTGATACATTACCATCTTGAGGAATACAAATATCTTTGCATGTGAACCAAGAAACCTGTGCATTTAGTTCAATAGGAAAATCAATTTTGTCGGAAGTGGATATCTTAGTCAGCAAAATCACTTCATTGTTATAGCCAAACGTCATTAGTGGATCTACTGGAATTCTTTCGGGTCCTGGCCAAAGTATCTCGGAGGTTGAAACACCATCAGGTAAAGACCATTTTATGACTGCACCTTCTCCTGCATCTCCCGGATTTTCCCAGTAAGTATGCCAATCCTTTTCCAATTCAAATTTTATACCTAAGTAAAGACTATCTTTTGGTTGGAGTGTTGTGGATTCAGAAACTAGGATAATTTTTGAGTTACTGGCAGTATATTCAGTTTGAGCAGTAAGAAAACTGCCGTAACATAGAAAAAAATAGAACAAAATCTTCTTTACGATTTTATTATTTAGATTTAATTTATTGCTTTTAAGCATGATTGAAGATTTAAAAAACAAGTTTGATGAAGACGGATATGTTGTCGTTAGAGACTTGTTGAAAGCATCAGATGTTGAATTCTACAGAGAAGTAGTCAAAGACGCTATAAGAGAAAGAAAACAATTTGATGAGAGAGAACTTAAAGATAAATCTGTTTACGAACAATCTTTCGTGCAATGCCAAAATTTATGGGAGGATAATGAAACGATCAGGGAGTTGTCTTTTAATCAAGAAATAGGTGAGATAGCCGCATATCTCTTAGGTAACAAACCTATTCGTATTTGGCATGATCAAGCTTTAGTCAAAGAGGCTGGAGGAAGAGAGACCGACCCTCATCATGATCAACCCTATTGGCCAATTAAAGAAAATAATACCATTACAGCTTGGATTCCTTTATGTAAAGTCGATGAGATAAATGGGCAGCTTGGATTTTATCCAGGCTCCCATAAAGTAGATGAAAGAAGGTTTATAGATATTTTTTCAGGAAAGGTTGATGAGGAGGACTTTCTTAAACAAGCTAAAATAGAATTTTCTCCTATTAACTATCAGAATATGGACATCGGGGATGTGTCTTTCCATCATGGTTTAACATTCCATAGAGCAAAACCAAATTTGTCTAAAGTAGACAGAATTGTTCACACAGTTATTTTTTTTGCTGATGGCTGCACTAGAGGTAATGATCAATTCCATTTTAGTGTCGATAGGTCAGGAATCAAAGTTGGTGAAGAAATTAAAAGTGATGTAACACCGCTAGCTTATCCAATTGATAAACTTCCCGATAGACCTAAAACAACAATATCTGATGAGTTTTTGGCCTATAAAATGTTAGGTTTGTTACCTAAAGATTAAAATAATAATCTAGATTTTCTCTTACCAGCTTTGTCCAAACTACATACCCTTTTTCATTCATATGGAGTCCATCATCTACATATAAGTCAGGATTGGGTTTGCCATCATCTGTAAGCATCTCATCCCAAACATCTATGAAAGTTAGTAGATCATCTGACCTTGACATATCCTGAATAGATTTGTTGTAAGAGAGTTCTTCTTCCTTGAGATATTCTCTAGCTACTGAGGGTTTGATTCCAATTACAAATACATGTGTAGATGGCAAATCTGTTCTAACCTTATCTAAGAAAATTTTGAAATCATCAATTGTCTCTTCAGGAGTTTTAAGGGCAGCAATATCATTTGTTCCACAAAAGAATACTATTGCCTCCGGGTTGTAAGGCTTTATCACCTCTTCAAAGTGATAGTTCACATGTGAAATTTGCGCTCCTCCAAAACCTCTATTAAGAACTTTTAAAGGATTCATATCTTTCTCTAATGACTTCCAAAACCTTATACTTGAACTTCCTGCAAAAAGTATTTCTATTCCTTCAGGAAAATCTGCCTTATCAGCCTCAAGAAACTCGTTTACATCATCTTGAAAAAAATCTTCCTTACTCCATTCATTTAAATAAATAGCAGTTTGCTTAATTTCCATTGCAGACATCTCAGTATTATTTTTTTCTGCTTGTTTTTTTATCCTACTTTCTAATTCTCTTATGCTTTCTGAGCAACCAGATAAAAAAAACAGTAATAAAGTGAAGATAGCAAGATTAGATTTAAGCATTTCCAAACCCTGGATTTATCATCCTAATATCATAACCGAGGATTTTCGACATTTCATCTACTTGCTTCTCGGGCTCAATTTTAAAAATCAAATCAACATTTTCAGGAAAGGTCATCCAGGCATTATCTGAGAGTTCATCATTAAGTTGATCAGGGCCCCATCCTGTATAGCCAAGTGTGATTATATATTCTTCGGGACAAGATCCTTGGGCTATATCCTCGATAGCCTCTAAATCAGTTGTCATAGATATATTATGAGTAACTTCCATAGTTCCTTTCCAGGATTTCTCTGAAGAATGAAGTATGAAAATTGCACCGGGATTGACTGGACCTCCAAGAAAAGCACTTTTGGAGTTATTCTTGGTCTCTCTTATTTTCAACCCTTTAAATAGATCATCTAATTTCAGATTAAGAGGTCTATTAACTATCAAACCTAAAGAACCATTTGAGTTGTGATCACACATATAGATAAGCGAATCAGTAAAATACGAAGCTCCCTCATCATTGGGAGAAAAGAATAATATTTTTCCCTTTAGATGATCTTCATTATTTTTACCCATGTTTCTTGTTCATTAGATATAAGTTGTAAAAGTAAAAAGCACTTATCACCAGTGCATGTTCAATTTCTTTTTCATTAATAAGTTGAGGGATTTCATCAATATTTTTCTTAACTATCTCTATATCTTCCGTTCCGTCTAACGATTGATCGCTTATTTTTTCACAATCAAGGGCTAGATAAGTATAAGTATGATTAGACATAATTGCAGGATTAGATTCCACTCTTCCTATCTCAAGAACTTTCTTACCTACATATCCTGTTTCTTCTTTTAACTCTCTTGTTGCAGCAAGCATTGGGTCTTCACCAATGTCTGACATTCCTCCGGGTATTTCTAGTGAGAATTTTTCCATACCAAAACGATACTGATTTACCAAAATTACTTCTCCCAGTGAGGTTATAGGGATGATGTTTACCCAAGTGGGAACTTCCATAGCCCAGACTTTATGCTCTGTTTCTAGCTTAGGAGACTCAACAATATCCTCTCTCAGTTTGAATATTTTATTTTCTAGCAAGTACTTTGAAGATTTCTTTTTCCATTCCTTTATCATGAGATAGACTTAAAATTATTAATTTGAAAAGAGTACTTTAATGAATTCAGAAGACATTTTAAATTGGATTATTCTTAATCCAGAGTTTGCCGGTTTGGCCATGTTTGCTATTGGTTTTCTAGAATCTTTTATCATTTCAGGAATAATCTGGCCGAGCATAATTCTTTTATTGTTTGCAATTGGTTTAAGTGAGGCAGACATAGGTCTTATTTATATATGTCTAGGTGCAGGATTAGGCTCTTGGATAGGAGATTTATGCAGTTTTTATACAGGACTTTTTTTTGGTCCAAAAATCAAGAACACCCAGTTTATGTCTAAAAGAGAAGATGTCTTTTTAAAAGGTGAAAAATTTTTTAATAAGTATGGCTGGGGAGGTATTGTAATTGGTCGGCTTGTACCGGCTATAAGACCTTTTATTCCCTTCATTGCAGGTTTATCCTCAATGAAAAATATTACTTTCCTATTTAGTTCTGTTGCTGCTTGTATAATTTGGACTGTTGCACTGGCAATTTTGGTGATAGGGATAGATAATATAATCAGTTTATTTAATTAATTTATAGATTATGTCAAAACATCAAGCATTAGAAACATTTGGTAGATCAGGAAATCCAGTTTTTGGTAACAAATTTGATGGTGATGCTCAATTCAGAGATCTACCAGTCACTGAGAAAATGACTCTGGATGGTACCGTCAATAAGACGGGCATTCTTCTCGCCTTATGCTTTGCAACAGCTGCAATAAGTTGGAATCTTCCAAGTCCGGTTTTGATGTTTTCTGGAATGGGAATAGGCGCAATACTTGCTCTAGTTACTATTTTTAAGCCAACCATTGCAGCCACAACAGCTCCTATATATGCCGCATGCCAAGGATTATTTTTGGGTGGTATTACAGTCCTTTTTGAAGCACAGTTTCCTGGTATTGCTATACAAGCTATAGGTCTTACTTTCGGCACTTTGGCTTCCTTACTTGTTTGCTATAAGACTGGAATCATAAAGCCTACTGAAAATTTCAGACTAATGATTGTAAGCGCCACAGCAGGTATAGCTCTTCTATATATAGTAAATATTGGAATGATGGTCTTCGGAGGTGGGTCTGGGATTGGCTTTATCCACTCTAATGGCTTAATTGGAATAGGCTTCAGTCTTTTTGTAGTTGCAATTGCTGCTCTAAATTTAGTCTTGGACTTTGATTTTATAGAGCAGGGATCTGAGAATGGTCTTCCCAAGCACATGGAATGGTTTGGGGCATTTTCTTTGATGGTTACACTAGTTTGGCTCTATTTGGAGATATTAAGGCTTTTAGCTAAACTTAGAAGCAATAATTAAATGGACCTCAACACCATCATTTTTGGTGTTTTAGCTATCTTATCTTTGGCAACTTTTTTCTATTTAGGAAAAATGCGAGCATCAAAATCACAAAGGGAAAGAGATGATCGCATTGATTGGACAGCTCGTAAATTTTCCTTTCGGAGTTGCATTACGATAGCACTCGGATTATTTATAGCAATCTATGCAGTAGATCTTATTTTTTTCAATTAAACTACATTGCATCCAAAAACAGTTGTTTCCATTCATCTTCTGTGGGCAATCTAGGTGTCGTGGCATTACTAGGATCTGTAATGGAGTGCGCAACTAGATGAGGTATCATCTCTTCTGTCACTCCCATTTCACCAAGACCTGTTGGCAATCCAATAGATTGATTTAACTTTTCAATTTCATCTGCTAAATCAACATTTTCTTTCTTACCCATTGCTCTAGCTATTCTTTCATACTTATCACCAACATGATCTCGATTAAACCTCAAGATTGTAGGAAGTATTACACCGTTTAGAGTGCCATGATGTAACCGTAAATCTTGATCAGCTCCTATAGCATGGCTCATTGAATGTACTGCACCTAAACCCTTTGAGAATGCCATAGCACCCTCAGTTGAAGCCATCATCATATTCCATCTCGCATCCTTATCTTGACCATCTTTTACCGCTCTAATTAAACTTTCCTCTCTTACAACTTTTTCTATGCCATCTAATCCAACAGCTTCAGCTGGTGGATCTATAACTGGAGAGAGGACTGCTTCAATACAGTGCGTTAATGCATCCATACCTGCTCCAGCTGTGAGAACAGGAGGCAGGCCTAAGGTCAATTCTGGATCGCAAATTGCAGCAGTAGGCCTAAGGTGTTCACTAGCTAGAATTAGCTTTCTTCCATCGTTCATTATAATGACAGCACCCAGAGATACTTCGCTTCCTGTGCCTGAGGTGGTGGGAATAGCTATCATAGGCATGGTCTGATTTATTTTACCGAGCCCTCCCTCATTTACAGAATAATCAACAACATTTCCTTCATGATTTGCCATTAGTGCAACGGTTTTTGCTAAATCCATACTTGATCCGCCACCAAAACCTACAACCCCATCGCAATCATTCTCTTTATAAATCTTTAGTGCGTCTTCAACAGCTTTTTCAGTTGGATTTGCTGGTGTTTCTTCATAAAAGGATGGTGATAATTCATTTGATAATAAATTTCTTACCTTATCGGACATACCTATCTCAGCTAGACCAGGGTCTGTACAAATAAGAGGTTTTTTTATTCCATGTTCTTTAAGCACTTCAGAAATACTTTTTATAGATCCATTTTCAAAGTGCGGTTTATTAAGATAATTAAGTTGCATTATTTCCTCCCATTAATAACGTTTTATATTTTTAAAGATTTTAATAAATAATATACTTAATCTGTGAAAATACTAGATGAACCCAAAGCTATAAGACTAAAAATTATGGATTTTCTTTCTAGACGTGAACATTCATCTAAAGAAATCTATCAAAAATTATCAAGAAGGGTGGAATCTAAAGAAATGCTATTACAATCTATCGAAGATTTGAAAAGAGACGGATTACTCAGCGATGAAAGGTTTGCTGAGAGTTATTTTCAGAGCAGAAAGAGAAGAGGCTTTGGACCTCTAAAGATAAAAAATGAGTTAATTCAACGCGGAGTTAAAGAGAGTTTCTTTTATTCTCTGAATGAAGAGACTGACTGGCCTGTTTTTGCATTGGATGCATTAAAAAAAAAGATGAATGGAAAATATCCAGAGGGAACAAAAGAAATTCTCAAACTTAAAAGCTTTTTGAATTACCGTGGTTTCGAATTTCATCACATTGATGAAGCATTTTTACTTCTCAATAAGGAAAATTTATAAAAGTTTAATCTAGTTAAACTATACTTGTAATGAAAAAATGAGTTATCAAGTTTTAGCAAGAAAATGGAGACCTAATGATTTTTCAGAGGTTGTTGGCCAAGAACATGTAGTTCAAGCTCTTGCAAATAGCCTAGATAAAAATAAGATTCATCAAGCCTACGTATTAAGTGGTACACGAGGGGTAGGAAAAACTACTATCGCAAGGATATTAGCAAAAAGTCTTAATTGCGAAGAGGGCCTAGGTTCAAAGCCTTGCGGAAAATGTTCTGCTTGTCTGTCGATATCTGATGGTAGTTTTATGGATTTTCAAGAAGTTGATGCTGCTTCAAATAGGAAAGCAGAGGAGACAAAGCAGCTACTAGAGACTGTTGTTCACATGCCAAGTTCTTCAAGGTATAAGGTCTACCTATTAGATGAAGTACACATGCTTTCTAAACATAGTTTTAATATGCTTTTGAAGCTGCTTGAAGAACCTCCAGAACATGTAATATTTATTTTGGCTACAACATCTCCCGAAAGCATACCTCCTACTGTTCTTTCTAGGTGTTTGCAATTTAATCTTAAGAACTTGACTAACAAACAACTTATAGATCGACTTACATACATTTTAGAGAAAGAAAAAATTGTCTTTGAAAGTGGTGCTGTAGATCAATTAGCGAGATCTGGAAGAGGAAGTTTAAGAGACTCGCTCACAATAACTGATCAAGCAATAGCCTTTTGCAAGGGTGATTTAACATCGGAGAAGGTCTCTGAAATGCTTGGCACTATGCCTTCCGATAATGTGCTGGAATTGGTAAAAATGGTTGGGCAAAGAGATGCAAAATCACTTTTAAATTTTTTGACTGAACTTGGAAAGTTAAGTATTGATTACTTAAGACTAATGGATTTGTTGCTTGAATGTATTCAGTTACTTTCGTTTGCGAAGGTTTCGGAGGACATCCTGGAGGAAACTGATCTTAATTTAGAAGGTGCGAAGAAAGTACTTACACTTTTTTCTGAAGAGGATTTGCAATTAATTTATCAGATTGGATTAATAGCAAAGCGCGATATGGAGCTTGCTCCTAGTCTTTCCGGTGGATTTGATATGGCATTATTGAGAATGGCATCTTTTATTCCAAGAGAGTTATCCGAGACTAAAAAAAAAGTTGAGTCTCAGCATATAAATGAACCTTTACCTGCTGATGAAGCAAAGCATCAGTTAGATAAAGAATCAAAGAAACCTGTCAATCCCAGCTCAACTCCTGATGAAGAAACATCATCAATAAACTTGTTCAAAGAAAACTGGAAAGATGTTTTTGATAAATTAGACCTTGAACCCGGGACAAGGCAGTTGGCTTCACATTGCTCTTTTTTAAAGACAGATGACACTGTTATTTATTTTTCTATGCCTGATGAAAAACTTAATCTATTTAACGGTAAACATAGAAAACAACTTCAAGATGAACTTTCTAATTTTTTCCAAATACAATGCAATCTTTTTTTTGAATCAGGAGACTTTTCTGATGATTCTCCCAATAGACTAGATGAAGAGGAAAAAAGAAAAGAATTAATTGAAGCTGAGAAAGACATTAAGAATGATCCAACCGTAAAAGGCTTGATAGATGCATTTGGTGCTGAGGTTATTGGTTCTTCAATAGAACCAAGGAAATAAAAATGAGCAAAGTAAGCCCATTGGTAGACGGTCTAATTAATGCTTTCCAATGCTTGCCAGGAGTAGGACCAAAATCAGCTCAGCGCATGGTTCTGCATCTTTTAGAAAGAAATAAGGATGCTGGGTTGATACTGGCGCAATTGCTTGAAGAAGCACTTGAAAGTGTTGATAAATGTAATTCTTGTAGAATCTTTACTGAGTCAGATAGTTGCCAAATATGTTCTAATGAAAAAAGAAATAAGAATCAAATTTGTGTAGTTGAGTCTGTATCAGATGTTTTTGCCATCGAGCAAAGCAATCAATTTAATGGACATTATTTCGTATTGCATGGCTACTTGTCTCCGATTGATGATATTGGTCCAGAGGAACTTGCTTTAGATGTTTTGTTTTCAAGAGCCCGTCAGATTGAAACCGAAGAATTAATCTTAGCAACCAACTCCACTCTTGAGGGAGAAACCACATCTCACTTCATTTATGATAATCTTAAGAACGAAACTCATCTTAAAATAACCAAACTTGCTAGAGGTGTTCCACTTGGAGGAGAGTTAGAATATGTCGATAGAGGTACCATTATGCATGCACTGAGTGGCAGACAGAGACTAAAAGAGGCCGGAGAATGAGAATTTTCTTGGGACTTTTATTTGCTACCTCAATAAATATCCTTATGGATATATTGGGCTACTTCATGGTAGTAAATTCATTTCTATCAAATTATGCCCCAACAAATGTAAACGACCCGACTGCTCAAAATTATATTTGGGCATTTTTCCTTAAATTTTTAGTTTTATCCACTTTAGCATGGATAATGTACAGAGTTATGACAATGCTTGATACACCAAAAAAAAGAGTATTGTTTATATTTTTTATAGGCACTTCTCTGTCTATTTACAGTGAAGTTGACTTATTCTGGGTAAAGGAAACTTTTATATGGAGCCTTATAATTATATTAGGGCAATCTACGAATTGGTTACTAACAGGTTTTGTTTTATCAAGATTTATGAGGCCGAAGCATCTAGGTGCTTTTTAAGAATTAAGATTTATACAAATCTAATATTGCTGAGGTCATTGCTTTGACTCC
>ENA-OSEY01001270-OSEY01001270.1-marine-metagenome-genome-assembly--contig:-NODE-1270-length-17683-cov-2.456435_pt1 | contig 17683 bp, 16 predicted proteins | sample MGYA00248465_ERZ534230 | MGnify/ENA primary metagenome ERZ534230 (study PRJEB26409, sample SAMN06344110) | marine metagenome | isolation source: Sea water from surface | place: Atlantic Ocean:Southern...
CTGGGGTTTTATCTAATTGGAGCATGGCCTGTTGTGGGATTTCTGGGTCTAGAGATTTTTATTGTCTGGTATGCCTTTAAATGGAACTACAGATCAGGACAGCTTGTGGAAACAGTGGCAATTACGCCACAACAGGTAGATATCATAAGAACAGACTGGCGAGGCCGTTCAAGAACCATTTGCCTGAACGGGGTCTGGATAAAAGCTGAGTTGGACACAAAAGAAAAGAAGAGGTGCCGTCTATACCTGCGGCATCATGCAAATAAGCTGGAGATCGGGGCATTCATGCCTCCTGCAGAAAAGCCCTCTTTAGCGGTTGCCCTGAATGAGGCCTTTGCGCGTTTGCGTTATGATTCAAAAATTGCAGAAACCTAAAGAAAAGGCTCAGGCAAGCACATCATCCATACTGTACAGACCAGGGGTCTGTACAGAGGCAAATGCAGCAGCGCGTAGTGCCCCACGGGCAAAGATAGCCCGGCTTCCCGCCCGATGTGTCAACTCTATGCGCTCTTGTTGACCAAAAAAAGTAACTGTATGTTCCCCAGCAACATCACCACCTCGCATCACAGCAAAACCAATATCCCCTTGTCTTCGCTGACCTGTCACTCCGTCACGGCCGCTGTCCCGCACCTCACCAAGGTTCACATTGCGCCCGTCAGCCGCTGCCCGACCAAGAGCAAGTGCAGTTCCTGATGGCGCATCAATTTTCTGATTGTGATGCGTCTCAACAATTTCAATGTCCCAGTCTTGCCCCAGTTGGCCAGCAACCTGACGCACAATTTGAGCCAGAAGGGTTACACCAACAGAGGTGTTCGCACAATATACAATAGGAGTGTCAGCTGCAGCCCGGGACAGCGCCTTTTCCTGTTCGTTTGTGAGGCCAGTTGTGCCGATGACCATCGCCGTTCCAGTTTTGCGGGCAATTTCAATATGCATCAATGTTACTTCAGGACGGGTAAAATCAACAATCACTCCCCCTTTTCCGAGGCCAAGTACATCTGCATCAGCGCTCAGGAAGACCCCATCTGTAGTAGAGCCCACAAGCGGATGATCACTATGTTCTGTTAAAGCTGCGATTTCGAATTCAGCCTTTTCGGCGACAAGGTCCCTGATCATCTTCCCCATTCTGCCTGCTGCGCCAGGAAGGGCAATTCTGGTGATTTCTCCTGCCATCTTTTCTGCTCCTTGTATTTGGGGGTACAGTCTGGGATCCAAAACGTCATGAACAGCCACACTGTATCAATCTGCACCCTTAAAAGCCAGACAGATGCGAGGATACAAACAGGCATGCCCGATCAGGACCACAATTTTTTCACCCGGTTAAGAAAACTGGTGGTCTGAGGACTGGCATCGCCCGCCTGTTCAAATTCAGCCAGTAATTCAGCTTGCTTCTTTGTCAGATTGGTCGGAGTTTCAACCTGAATTTCAACAATTTGATCCCCTTGCCCCGATCCCCGCAGGACAGGCATGCCTTTTCCGCGCATGCGGAATTTCCGCCCAGTTTGTGTTCCTTTTTCAATCTGCAAACGGGCCATGCGCCCAGCCAATGTTGGTACTTCAATTGAACCGCCAAGAGCAGCTGTCGACATGGGTACAGGTACACGCAAAAATAAGTGACTGCCCTCACGCTCAAAAATCGAATGTGTTCTCACATTCACGAAAATATAAAGATCGCCTGCAGGCGCACCACGTAACCCTGCTTCTCCTTTGCCAGACAAGCGAATCCTTGTCCCAGAATCAACACCTGCAGGAATATTCACAGACAAATTTTCAGACTTTTCAACCCGGCCCTGTCCCCGGCAAGACCGGCAAGGATCGGAAATCGTCTCACCCGCACCCTGACAGGACGGACAGGTCCGCTCAACAGTGAAAAAGCCTTGCTGAGCGCGCACTTTACCGCGTCCACCGCACCCAGAACAGGTAACAGGCTGGCTACCTTTTTCCGCACCGCTTCCGGAGCAAAGCTCACAAGTCGCAGAAATATCAGCAACGATGTCCTTGGTACATCCTAAAAACGCTTCATCTAGGTCAATATCCAAATCATAGCGCAAATCTGCACCATGACGAGACTGACCACCTCTGGACTGGCCGCCAGAAAACTCAGAGAACATTTGCTCAAAAATATCTGAAAAGCCACCGCCAAAGCCGCCAAAACCCGCACCACCGCTACCAGCTGACTGCTCAAATGCCGCATGACCAAGTTGATCATAAGCGGCTCGCTTTTGGCTGTCTTTAAGCACTTCATAGGCCTCGCTGGCCTCACGGAAACGCTCTGCTGCCGCGTCATCATCTGGGTTCCGGTCAGGATGATTAGCCATTGCGAGCTTCCGGTAAGCTGACTTAATGGTTTTATCATCTGCGTCCCGGTTGACGCCCAGAACCTCATAGAAATCACGTTTCGACATTAATCGGTTCTGCCCTGCTTTTTCAGACTATTAACGAATGTTTTGGTGGTGCTTCAGCTATTTTACATCCGGATGAGATCAGGCTTTCTTAGCGTCTTTGTCATCATCAACCTCTTCAAACTCGGCATCCACCACATCATCATTATCTTGGCTCGTGTTCGTATCATCAGCTTGCGCACCGGCCATATCCTGTTCACCCTGATAGGCCGCTTCACCCAGCTTCATTAATACGGCTGACAACGCTTCAGATTTTTCTGAAATCTGCTGACCATCTTCCCCTTCCAGAGCTGTCTTAAGCTCAGCAATTGCAGCTTCCACATCAGCCTTCATTGCTGGGTCAGCTTTATCACCCAAATCATCTAAGGATTTCTGTGCGCCATGCACCAAGGCTTCAGCCTGATTACGGGCCTCAACCTTTTCTCTGCGTTCTTTATCCTGTTCAGCATAAGTTTCGGCATCCTGAACCATCTGTTCAATCTCGTTATCATCAAGTCCACCAGATGCTTTAATGCTAATTGCCTGTTCTTTTCCAGTTGCCTTATCTTTGGCGCTGACTTTAACAATGCCATTTGCATCAATGTCAAAAGTTACTTCAATTTGTGGGACTCCACGAGCCGCCGAAGGTATACCCTCTAAATTAAACTGCCCGAGAAGCTTATTATCAGATGCCATTTCACGTTCGCCCTGATAAACAGAAATCGTCACGGCTGATTGATTGTCATCAGCTGTTGAAAAAACTTGACTTTTCTTTGTTGGAATTGTTGTGTTGCGGTCAATTAAACGCGTAAACACACCACCAAGCGTTTCAATTCCCAATGATAAGGGGGTCACATCCAAAAGCAGGACGTCTTTCACATCACCAGTCAGCACCCCTGCCTGAATTGCTGCCCCGCTGGCAACAACTTCATCAGGATTTACACCCCGATGCGGCTCCTTGCCGAAAAATTTTTCTACGGTTTCGATAATTTTTGGCATTCTTGTCATGCCACCAACTAGTATCACCTCGTCGATTTCGCTAGTTGAGACACCGGCGTCCTTTAATGCCTTCTTACATGGCTCAAGAGAACGCTTGACGAGCTTGTCGACAAGCTGTTCCAGCTTTGAGCGGCTCATCTTCACATTCAAATGCTTAGGCCCTGTTTGGTCGGCAGTGATGAAAGGTAGATTAACTTCTGTTTGTGATGTGCTGGATAGCTCAATCTTTGCCTTTTCAGCAGCTTCTTTGAGGCGCTGCAGAGCCATCCTATCAGAGCGTAAATCGATACCTTGTTCAGCCTTGAACTCATCTGCTAGAAAATCGATTACAACCTGGTCAAAATCTTCGCCGCCAAGGAAGGTATCACCATTTGTTGATTTTACCTCAAATACGCCATCACCTATCTCAAGAATGGACACGTCAAACGTGCCGCCTCCAAGGTCAAATACTGCAATAGTGCCGGTTTCCTTTTTGTCTAATCCATAAGCAAGAGCCGCCGCTGTCGGCTCATTGATGATCCGCAATACTTCAAGACCGGCAATTTTACCAGCATCCTTTGTGGCCTGTCGTTGCGCATCATTGAAATAAGCCGGTACTGTAATCACAGCTTGATCAACACCTTCACCCAAAAAGGCCTCAGCATCCTCTTTAAGTTTCCTCAAAATAAAGCTCGACATTTGAGATGGTGAGTATTCTTCGCCATCAACCTCAATCCATGCATCACCATTTTTTGCCGGCTTGACCTCGTAAGGCACTAGGTCAGAAAATTCTTTGATTGCTGGGTCATCCGCACGGCGTCCAATTAATCTCTTAACAGCAAAAATTGTTTTCTCCGGATTGGTCACTGCCTGACGCTTAGCAGGCTGCCCAACAAGACGCTCCCCATCGTCCGCAAAACCGATCATTGATGGAGTAGTACGAGACCCTTCAGCGTTCTCAATAACGCGTGTGTCCTTTCCGTCCATGACCGCAACACAAGAATTTGTTGTTCCCAGATCAATACCTATCACTCTTCCCATTTTCTGATGTCCTTCTTAAGTTCTGGTTCCAGAAATTTTCATTTAGAGCCACACAAAAATAAACGCAGGATTTATATAAGAACTGTTTTCACCGATGCAAGAGGCAGGCAAATACTGGCAATAGACCAAAAGTTACCAGCCAACATATCACTCGTCAGCAGATGCTGAAGTTTCAGGCCCTGCTGCCTTTGATACGCCAACCATGGCTGGACGTATCAACCTATCATGCAGCAGATATCCTAGCTGTACGACCTGAACAACTGTTCCTGCCTCCACCTCATTTGTTGGCACCTCAAACATTGCCTGATGCAAATTGTAATCAAATTTTTCGCCGTCAGGATTGATTTTGCTAATCCCGTGCCGCTCTAGAACAGACGCAACTTCACGACCAGTCATGTCAACACCAATCAAAATGTTTTTTAACGTTTCGTCCATCTCGTCTTTATTTTCAGGGATTAAGGAAATTGCTTTTTCCAAATTGTCTATAGAAGCAAGCAAATCGCGAACAAAAGAAAAAGGTCCATATTTTTTTGCTGCTGCCACCTCTCGCTCTGTTCGTTTCCTTAAATTCTCATTATCCGCCATCGCCCGAAGAAGCTGGTTTCTTAGCTCCTCTTCTTCAGGCTGCAAGGTGGCACCATCACCTGTATCAGCTGAGGACCCCAGTGGTGCCTCGTTTTCAATAGGACTGGCTTTAGGTGTGTTGCTACTTGAAGCTTGACCCTCCTCAGGCTGGTCAGCCTGACTAAAATCGTCCTGTACTGATTCAGACTTCGTTGGCTCAGCTTTATCAGTGCTACTTGTCATATTGACCCTCATTCTTTAACGCCATTTCACTTTTAAAGACGGAACCTGCCTAACAGCAGGTCAACTCTAGATGCACTAGTTAAATTATAATTGTTGTTACTTCAAATAACTTCAAATGACCAATCGTACATTTGCAGATGAAACGCTATCGAATAATCACACGTTTAAGTAACAAACTGGTAATAAAGATATTATTAAAGGACATCATTTTGAGTTGATGAAAGACAAAACCATTGTTTGTAACATCGGCCATTTCGATAACGAAATTGATGTATCATGGCTAGATGAAAATCATGGTTCTTCAAAAACTACAATTAAGCCTCAAGTTGACATGTACGATGTAAACGGTAATGACATCATTTTATTGGCTGAAGGAAGACTTGTTAATTTAGGGTGTGCAACTGGTCACCCATCCTTTGTGATGAGCAATTCATTTACAAATCAAACATTGGCTCAGATCGAACTTTGGAAAAACAGCGAAAACTACAAAAATGAAGTATACATGCTTCCAAAACATCTTGACGAGAAGGTAGCCTATTTACATTTATCAAAAATTGGAGTAGAATTGGAAACTCTTTCTGAAGATCAGGCCGATTATATTGGAGTTAAAGTAAATGGCCCATACAAACCTGAGCATTACAGGTATTAAAACTATTTCTATTGAAATTTACTCAAAGGCTTAAATATTACCTTATTGGTTTTGGTTTAGGCCTTTTTTTAGTATTTCTACTTTTTAAAGACAGAACATGGAGTTGGCTCCCTGAAAACAGAGTACTTGACTTCATAGTAGAACACCCAATTTTGGTGGATAAAAACGTTTATCCTAGTTTAGGTGACACTATTGATCTAGGAAAAGAAGTTTTCAATATAGTATTAAATGGCAGTGTAGACTTTTCAAGAAGCAACACATCGGGAGATATCAAATTGTATCATTTACATCACAATCAAAAATCAATTGAAATTGCTTTATCGTTCACCGATTCTGTATCACGAATAGTTAAGATAAATCAAACAAACATCCCATACACTAAAAATCTAAATCAGAGTTCATCTACCATACAAATGGACAATCAAAATTTTATAAGCCTTATTAATGACATTACATTTTCATTTAACAACATTTTTAATTGTCATCTTAGAAATTGGGGATTTGAAAATAATATCATCAAAAAAAACATAGCTTCTATTGATATTTTGTGGAACGAATCGCTTCCATACAAATATCCTAACCCATGGTATCTATCTTTCATAAAATTAAATAACAAGAAATATCTTATTCACTTTGAAAAAGGTGATCAACGAATTAGATTTAAAAACATAATTAGCACCGATATGCTTAAAGAGAATATTCCGCTATTAGATCAGTTAAGTAAGGCAGATTGTGAGCATCTAGATGAATAAAAATTCATCATTTTTTTAAGAAATTCAATATATCTGATGCTGATTCATCAGGAATTTCTTCCATAGGGATATGACCAACACCAGGATAGACCTTTACAGAAACGTGTTGTAAGTCTTTTCGAAACTTTTCAGCGTCATTTGATGAAATCCATGCATCTTCACTGCCCCAGAGCACTAATGTAGAGGTCTTAAGATTTTTTAAAGCATTGGTATTTTGGATAAACTTTGAGTTAGCTATTCTTAAAAAAGCTTCAAAGTTTCCCTCTCTGTGAATAATATCATAATATCGATTTACTAAATCGTCTGATACTATGGATTGATCAATTATTACTTGTCTTAAAAATCTTCTCACTACAACTTTTGGAACTATTTCATAATTAAATACTTTTCTTAAAACAGGTGTTTGTGCTATGATAAAGGGTAGAGGATAATTCCAACCCGTTATATAACCAGCTGAATTAATTAAAATCATTTTTTTAACTCTATCTTCATTAGCCACTGCAAATTCCCAAGCAATCCAACCACCAAGAGAATTTCCTGCTATATGGAAATTTTGTACCCCCAAATTATCCATGAATTTTTTTACATATCCCACATACAAATCAATAGCATATTCATTATCAATGCTTGGCCCTGTCAATCCAAAACCGGGTAGATCTAATCTGATGACCCTGTACGATTGACTTAAAATTTCTGTCCATTTATTAAAGGTATGTAATGATGAAAACACACCGTGGAGTAACAAAATTACTTCACCCCTACCTTCATCACAATAATGCACATTAATGCCATATAAGTCCATAAATTTAGAATTTTTAAGGCTATATTTTTGGATGAGATCATCACTGTTCATTAGGGCTAAAAGTATAAAAAAACGTCTTGTATGTTGATTATCAGAAAGAATCCACCTGTTAATAGAACCCAGTTGGTACTACATTACCAATTAAGCGATTAATCTTCTGTAAAATAGCAGCATTGAAATTAAGCTAAAAAATAAATTTGGAAACCATACTGCAAACATGGTATTCCACCCAATGTTAACAGCAGCAACAGTAGTCATTTTCATAAAAAATATATACACTAGTCCACACCCCAAGCCAATTACTAAATTTTTACCAACCCCTTCTCTTGACTTAACAGATGCTACAGATACTCCTATTAAAGTTAAAATGTAAGCAGCAAAAGGGTATGCAGTTCTTTCATATCTACTAATATCAATTTGAGCAATTGCATTTCCTTTTTGTTCTTCTTTAAGTCTATACCTTAAAAGTTCTGGTGTTGTCATGGCAAAAGTTATTTCTGCTCTTTGACCTAAATCTTTCAAATTAAAATTCAACATCGTATCAATCTGTTCTTGCATATAAATCTCATCATTTACATCACCCAACTTCCTAATAAAAACATTTTTTAAAATCCAATGATTAGACAAACTGTCTCCTACGGCTCTTTCTACTTGCATATCACTTTTTAAAACCCAATCCCCTTCTGATATTTCTTCCCAATTTTCAACCCATAATCTTCTCACATTTGTAGTATTACCTAAAAATTGTCTGTAACTTACAATTGTTCCTTTTTCTAATTCCAAGTGAGCATTTCTGAAATTTACATTATACTTTGTGAATTGATTTTCAAAGTCTAATCTATTTTTATTCGCATAAGGAGCTACATAGTGATTCATCAAAACTGAAATGACAAGAAGAAAAGTGGATGCCAAGATGTATGGCCTTGAAAATCGCCAGAAACTAACTCCATTACTTAGAATTGCAATAATCTCTGATCGTTGAGCCATAAAACTGGTGAACCATAAAACAGATAAAAAAATGATTAGTGATGAAAACAGATTAGCATAATGAATAAAAAAGTAAGGATAGTAATCTGAAACTATTTTTAAAAAAGTCAAGTTATTTTCAGGGCTCATAAAGTCCTTCAATTTCTCCGAGACATCAAAAATGATAGAAATGCTCATGACAACTGCAATCATGAATACATAAGTTCCTAAAAACTTCTTTATTATATACCAGTCTAGTTTTTTCAAATCTTAGAGCCTATGAACGAGTTTAGACACCATTTTATTCTTCCATTCATGAAAATTTCCATCAATAATTTTTATTCTAGCCTCTTTAACCAGCCACAAGTAGAATGTAAGGTTATGAATACTGGCTATTTGAGCACCCAATAATTCTTTTGAAATAATTAAGTGTCTGAGATAAGCTTTAGAATACATTAAATCAATTGTTGCTTTCCCATTTGGATCAATTGGAGATAAATCATTCTCCCATTTTTTGTTTTTTATATTGATGATTCCTTCTGAAGTAAAAAGCATTCCATTTCTAGCGTTTCTAGTAGGCATAACACAGTCAAACATATCAACTCCCAGCCCAATACACTCCAAAATATTTACTGGAGTACCCACACCCATTAAATATCGCGGCTTGTCTTCTGGTAAAATAGTACATACTTCATCTGTGTGCTTATACATTAATTCAGCAGGTTCACCAACCGATAATCCACCAATGGCATTTCCAGGCATGTCGAAACTTGCAATTACTTCTGCACTTTTTTTTCTTAAATCAGAGTAGGTACTTCCCTGTACTATGGGGAATAAACTTTGATTGTAACCGTATTTTGATGGAGAAGAATTAAAATGATCCACGCATCTTTTTAACCAACGATGAGTCATATGCATAGATGTATTGGCGTAATTAAAATCACAAGGATAGGGTGTACACTCGTCAAATGCCATGATAATATCTGCCCCAATAGATTTTTGTATATCCATTGCATTTTCCGGTGTAAAAAGATGTTTTGAGCCATCAATATGAGACCTAAAACTAACTCCTTCTTCTGTTATTTTTCTTCTTTCAGATAAACTATATACTTGATATCCTCCAGAGTCTGTTAAAATGGGTTTATTCCAAGAAATAAATTGATGGAGGCCACCTGACTTTTCAAGTAAATCAATACCTGGTCTAAGATAAAGGTGATACGTATTTCCTAAAATAATTTCTGCCTTTACATTTTTAGAAAGCTCTTCCTGAGAAACTGCTTTTACTGTGCCCGCAGTTCCAACAGGCATAAAAATGGGAGTTAGGATTTCACCGTGATCGGTTTGTAAGGTACCAGCTCTTGCTTTTGAAAACTCATCTTTGGAATGAAGCTTAAAGTTCATAAAAATGTGAATAAAGTTGAATGTGACAAATATATGCAAGATAATTAAGCGATAATTTTAAATTAACTTACTGTTTTGGAGATTAAGGAAGTTGTGTTATCTATAGTAGTTGTGTGCTTTTTAGCACAGTTGTTTTTTATGCTGTTTTTTTATCTAAGAGTATCTATACATAAAAATAATCAAGACAAAAAAATGCAAGAAAAAACATCACTAATCATATGTGCTCGTAATGAAAAAGAAAACCTTGAGCAACACCTGGAGAGCTTTTTAAAACAAGATTACAATGACTTTGAATTAATTGTAGTCAATGACAGGTCTTGGGATAACAGTATCGAATTTCTAAATAACATGGCATTGAAATACCCCAAACTCAGGGTATTAGACATTCCAGATAATCAAACTGATCATTTTGGAAAGAAATTTGCCCTTACTTTAGCAATTAAAGCTGCTAAATATCCACAACTACTGTTAACAGATGCTGATTGTAGACCAAAAGCGGATAAGTGGATTCATAAAATGATTAATTCATTTGATGAATCTACTGATGTAATTTTAGGTGCTAGCACGTACGAAAAAAGGAAGGGCATACTGAATAAGCTCATCAGGTTTGACACCGCTTTGATCGCTATAAATTATTTAAGCTTTGCAAAAGCTGGTATTCCATATATGGGTGTTGGGAGAAATTTAGCCTACAAAAAGAAATCTTATGAATTAGCAAAAGGGTTTAAATCCCATTATTACCTCGCTTCAGGTGATGACGATTTATTGGTTAATCAAATAGCAAATAAAAACAATACCAAAATCGTATTAGATGAAGAAAGCATCACTATATCCAAACCAAAAGAAAATTGGAAAGCATGGATATTTCAAAAAAATAGACATCATACAACCAATGTTCACTATAAGTTTATTCATAAAGTGATTTTATTGATTCAATATGTAACAAATACTTTATTTTATTTTGGTATTATTACTCTGTTATTTCTTCAAGAATTCATGTTTGAAGCAAGTATTTTATTTGGGACAAAATTCTTATTGAGTTTGATCATAAATTGGAAACCTTTCAAGATTCTATTGTGTAAAGATCTTTTAGTCCTGTTTCCAATATATGAATTCATCTTACTAATTTGTAATCCAATCTTTCAAATTAATTGGAGGAAAATATAAAATGAATAGTACAAAAGATACACGACACTTATCTGAAAAAGCTCAAAAAGATTACGAATTAGTAGTTAAGGCTACTAAGCATAATGACCAACAAGCCTTTTCAGATTTAATGGATAGATATAAAGATTCTATTTATTTTATGCTTTTAAAAATGGTGAATAACAAAGATGATGCTGAAGATCTTACCATTGAAGCGTTTGGAAAAGCATTTAATTCTTTAAAACAGTATACCCCAAATTATGCATTTAGTACATGGCTGTTCAAAATAGCTTCTAATAATTGCATCGATTTTCTAAGAAAAAAGAAAAAGAAAATCATGTCTATTGACAATAGCATTGAAAATAAAGATGGAGATGAAATAGCAATTGAGTTAAAAAGTGATGCTAGAACTCCAGAGCAGGAAACCATACGAGATCAAAAAATTGAAGTCATGAGAACCTATGTCAAAAAATTAAAACCTCGTTATGAGACACTGGTAGAAATGCGCTATTTTAAAGAGATGAGTTATGAAGAGATATCAACTGAACTAGGGTTGCCCTTGGGCACGGTAAAAGCTCAATTATTTAGGGCCAGAGAATTTCTTTACAACCTAATGAAGCACAATATTGAAACCATCTGAGTTTTATTCCCTACTTGTGGAATACTTTCCAGAAACACCATCTTCCAAATTAGAAAAACTCTGTGAATTAAAACCACTTTATACTTATTGGAATAATAAGATAAATGTCATAAGTAGAAAGGATATGGACAACTTCTATATACATCATGTTCTGCATTCCCTTTCTATATATAAATTAATTTCATTTCAAAAGGGTGCAACTATTTTAGACGTTGGTACAGGTGGTGGATTTCCTGGAATACCTTTGGCGATAATGAATGATGAAACTTCATTCCAACTAATAGACTCTATAGGGAAAAAAATTAAAGTTGTAAATGAAATTAGTACAGAGCTAAATCTGAAAAACGTTAACTCAAAACAAATAAGAGCTGAAGATATAAATACCAAATTTGATTTTGTAATAAGTAGGGCTGTTTCCAAATTCTCTACTTTCTGTCCATGGGTTAAAAATAAATTCAAAGAAAAAAATAGGCATAAATTGGATAATGGTATTCTTTATTTAAAGGGCGGGGATCTCACGGATGAAATCAAAGAAATTAAAAATGATTACCAATCAAAATGTTATCATTTACATGGATATTTCAAATTTGATTTCTTTCTCACGAAACAAATTGTTCACCTAGCTAAAAAATAACCTTATTTATAAATAATTAACATGACAGGATTAAGAGATTTCATATCTTCATTATTGTAATTTCAAAAATGAAAGCAGTTTATTTACTATTACTGAGTTTTCTACTGATTCCAACTACTCGTTTTTCCCAAGAAGTTAACGACAGAACTACTGGGATAAAAATCGAACGATTATTGTTTTTGGTGGAGCAAATGTATGTAGAAGAGGTTGACTCCAAGAAATTAAATCAAGACCTAGTTTTAGGCATGTACAATACTTTACACCCCTCGGGCCTCTATCAACCTGATTCCATTTTTAACACACTAGATATAGAACCGCTCCCTTATTTTGGATTAGGATTGAGAATTAAATTTAAAAAAGGGAAAATTATTGTAGACGAAGTTCTTCCAAATAGTAGTGCTGAAGAATCTGGAATAGCAATTAAAGATGAAATCATTTGTATTGATCAAGATAGTTTAAATCAAGTTTATTATTATGCAGATTTTGACCAATTAACCACGTCAAAAGAAAAATCTATCAGCAAGCTCACCATCGTAAGAAAAGATGACACACTAAACTTTCAGGTAAAAAAACAAGATATTGATGGGTATAGCCTATTACCTTTACCTTTATTCGAGCATAAAGGGTGCATGAACAATTACAAGGGTGCTATTAAGGCCTTTGACTTAATTTACCCCGACTCTATTACTAATGGAGAAATTACAGAATTTGGAATAAGGTATATGCTAGAACAGCTTGATCCTCATTCTACCTATATCTCACTTGAAGAAATTCATGACATGAATGCTCCATTGAAAGGCTCATTTTCTGGTGTGGGGATTCGTTTTCAGATCTTAAAAGACACTATTATGGTTGTGCAAGCTATTCCTGGAGGCCCGTCTGAAAAAGTTGGATTGATGGCTGGAGATCAAATTATCAAAATTAATGATCAATTGGTAGCGGGTATTGGTATGAAAAACAAGGGAGTAAGGGATAGGTTACTAGGGGATAAAGGAACCAAAGTGAATGTATCTATTAAAAGAAGAAATCAAAAGAATATTCTTGATTTTGAAATCGTAAGAGACAAAATTCCAATTTACAGTGTAGATGCATCTTACATGGTCAATTCAAATACGGGGTACATAAAACTCAATAATTTTTCATCCACCACTATATCAGAAATTCGAAAAGCTACTTTTGATCTCAAAGACCAGGGTATGGAAAATCTAGTATTAGATCTTCAAAATAATGGAGGTGGTTATCTAAGAACAGCCGTAGACTTATCCGATGAATTCCTTTCTGGAATTAAAAAAATTGTTTCAACTAATGGCAGGAAGTTTCCTGAAAGAAAATATACTACAGGAAGAAAAGGGCTTCTTGAAGATGGAAAATTGATTATTTTGGTTAACGAAAGTAGTGCTAGCGCAAGTGAGATTGTTTCGGGGGCAGTTCAAGACTGGGATCGCGGATTAATAGTAGGAAGAAGAACATTTGGCAAAGGCCTAGTTCAAAAACCGATAGAGCTTCCTGATGGTTCTCAAGTTCGGATAACTACCTCCAAATATTACACACCAAGTGGGAGATGTATTCAAAAACCCTACGAGGAGGGATCTATGGCCTATAGAAAAGAAAAGTACAGCAGATACAACTCTGGTGAATCATTCAATGCCGACAGTATGAAATTCAACTCTAATGAGTCATACCAAACTCTATTAAAAGAAAGAACAGTCTACGGAGGTGGAGGTATCATTCCAGACCATTTTGTTCCCCTTGACACCACAGGTACTAGTGCATATTTTAATAAATTGATTCGAAAAGGTATATTTAATCAATTTGCGCTATCATGGGTCAATAAAAACAGAGAATATTTAGAAAAGAAGTATCCAAACTTTGACAAGTTTAATTCCAAATTTGACACACAAAATGCAGTTGATGAATTAATCGAATATGCTGAAGTTGAAGGATTAGAATTCAAAGAAGATCAGTACAATAAGGCAAAACACGTAATTCATACAAGATTGAAGGCAAATATTGCGCAGGATTTATTCAACTATAAAAAATTCTATCAAATCATTAATGATCTAAATAATGCATTAGAAAAATCGCTTGAACTTTTAAAAGACGATAAAGCGTTCTCTAAATTAGCTATGAATAACAATTAATACCATGCAAGATAAAAGCAATATTTCTCTTATAATTTCTGGGCTAGCCCTAGCCATTTCCTTATATGCCCTATTTGGAAATAAAAATGAAAATAGATTTGTAAAATCAAATGATAAGGTTTACATCCCTGCTGATCCTAAGGCGAAAAATGGAATACAAGAGTTCAAAAACCAATTAGAAAACAGCCCACTTACTGACCCAAATATCAATCTTGATAAAACACCAAAAACAACCATTGCGTTTTCAAATGACAGTCATGATTTTGGTAATATAGAGCAAGATACAGAGAACAAATACTCTTTTACTTTTACCAATACGGGTCTAGAGCCACTGATCATTAAAAATGCGAGAGGGTCTTGTGGATGTACAGTTCCAAATTATCCCAAAGGTCCAATCATGCCTGGAAAGACAGGACAAATAGATGTAGTCTATAAACCCGCAAAACAAAAAGGAAACCAGACTAAAACAGTTACGGTTAGCGCAAATACTGAACCTGAAAATACCATTCTTAAAATTTCAGCAAACGTAAATGAACCTGGTTAATAAGAAGACTCTCTTATTACTTTTATTGTTAGCATCTTATAGATCCTGGGGGCAAACTCAATGCAAACCAAGCATTCTTCCATTCATTGGTGGTGAAGAACTAATTTATGATGTAGATTATTTGATGGGTAATAATTGGGTTTCTGCTGCAAAAGTTCGATTTATAGTTAAAGATTCCATATTCAATAATAAACCCTGTTATTATGTAGAAGGTAAAGGAAGAACATTGAAAAGCTATGATTGGTTTTTCAAGGTAAGAGATAAATATGCCAGTTTTATCGAAAAAGAGACTCATGATCCTTTACATTTTATAAGACGAGTAAGAGAGGGTGACTTTTATTTAAATTATGATTACGACTTTAATTATAACAACCTAACTTCTGAAGTTCACGAAAAAAGAAGAAATGTAGAAAAGAACGAAACACTGGTTATATCAAAATGTAGCTTTGATATTATTAGTTCAGTATATTTTGCAAGAGCTATTCCATTTCAAAAATTATCAAAAGGAGATACCATTCCATTAGATCTCATATTAGATAAGGAATTATATAATGACGTATCCATAATTTACAATGGATTAAGGAAGATAAAAGATCAACAGAACAGAAAAATAGAGTGTATACATTTTGAAATTGAATTGATAGCAGGAACTATTTTTAAGGGAAATGAAAAAATGGATGTTTTTGTAACTAATGATGAAAATAAAACCCCTATTTATGTAGAAGCTGAAATCATTGTTGGATCAATAAGAGTATATATTAAAAGTATTAAGAACACAAAAACACCTCTAAGATATATTCCCTGACTTTCTTCTTTTGATTTCCTTTTTAATGAGGCTAAGTTCTCTACCTGTTTGACCAGCAACTGATGTGTTTTCTTTAGCTCTTCTGATTAAGTAGGGTAACACTTCTTTAATCGGGCCATATGGAACATACTTTGCAGTATTATATCCATTTTTGGAAAGATTAAAACTTATATGATCACTCATCCCTAAAAGTTGTGCAAACCATACCCTGTTATCGTTATTTTTTAGATTCAGTTTTGACATTTTTTCAGTAAGGTATTTCGTGCTGAATTCGTTGTGTGTTCCTGCACAAATGGATAGCGCATCGATATGATTTAGACAATGATCTATTGCTTTATTATAATCTTTATCTGTATCCTGCTTTGTGGCATGAATGGGATCTTCGTATCCATTAATTTTAGCCTGTTCTCTTTCCTTTTCCATGTAAGCTCCCCTAACTATTTTTAAACCACATTTCACTCTACTATCTTTACATTTTGTGATTAAGTTTTTCATGTAATGTAAACGGTCATGTCTGTAAAGTTGAATGGTATTAAAAATAATGGCAGATTTCTTATTATAAGTTAACATCATATCTAGTGCTAATTCATCAATAAAGTCCTGAAACCAGCTATCTTCCGCATCGATAAAAATCGAAACCTGATTATCATGTGCCTTTTTACAAATCTCATTAACTCGTTTTTTGATACTTTTTAATGCTAGTTTTTCTTTATCATCCAATTCTTCATGATAATTTGCTTTTCGAATGATGGAAGAAGGACCTAGCCCTGTAACTTTAAAAACTGAAAATGGTATATGTTGATTTTCTTTAGCTTTAATTATGCTTTGGATTATCTCATCCTTCGTTTTTTCAAAATCATTATCATTTTCTTTACCTTCAACACAGTAGTCAAGTATAGTTCCAACGTTATACCTAGCTAATTGACTAATTCTGTCTTCACTTTCATCAATTGATTCACCTCCACAGAATTGTCTAAAAATAGTTGTTTTGACAATTGATTTAATGGGTAACCCCATCTTGAATGCAATGACGGTTAATATGCTACCTAGTTTTACTAAAAAGGGATATTTTAACAATGAAAAAAGAAAGTAGGCCTTTTTTAATTCTTTTTTGGATTGGTATTCAAAAGCTGACTCTGTGTTTTCGAAATTCAACATATTTATGAGATCACTTCATTAAGTAAATTAACTAATTTCTCTGTTAATTTAACTCTTGAGTACGATGAAATGTTATTTTCAAACTTCATATCATCTTTAAAAATTCTCCAAATTTTTGATGATAAATTTTCTACATTGTCATAATCACAAACAAGTCCCGAACTAGTTTTAGTTAAAATTTCTCCTAAGTCTCCATCTTTAGGGCCAATGGCTAGTATGGGTCTTTTAGATGCCATATACTCAAAAACTTTCCCTGTAATTATACCCTTAGCATTGGGTGTATTATTCACCATTAACAGCAACAATTTTGATGTTTTCTGGTGCTTAATCACTTCATTGTGGGATACGTAATCTATTTTTTTTAAATAGCTTTCAAGACCAAAATCTTTAATAGATTGTAAAACTGAATAATCAACTTTACCAATTAATTTAATTTCTAGCTTTGATTTAAATTCTTCTTGTTCATCTACTAAATGACTTAACGCCTTCCATAGTACCGTATGGTTTCGTGAAGGGGTAAAAGAACCAATATGAGCAATGGAAAATTTTTCATCCAATTCATGATTTGCATTGTCTAAAAAATCTTGGGGATCAAATCCATTCTCTATGATTTCTACTCTTTTTGCACCCAATGTTTTTAATTCTTTGGACAATTGTTTTCCTATGGTTAAAACTATATCGGATTGAACCAAAACATCATTTTCTAATTTTTTATGTTTTTTGTCAGCTGTCTTCGTCAATTTAAGGTCCTTGTAAAAATCAATATTTGTCCAAGGGTCTCTAAAGTCAGACAACCATGGAATTTGAAATTTATTTTTGAGGCTGAGTGCTATTAAAT
>ENA-OSEY01001271-OSEY01001271.1-marine-metagenome-genome-assembly--contig:-NODE-1271-length-17682-cov-4.097302_pt1 | contig 17682 bp, 18 predicted proteins | sample MGYA00248465_ERZ534230 | MGnify/ENA primary metagenome ERZ534230 (study PRJEB26409, sample SAMN06344110) | marine metagenome | isolation source: Sea water from surface | place: Atlantic Ocean:Southern...
ATACAGCATCCAGAAATGACATATCTTCTTTTTGATACTCAGAAAACCAATTATTAATTAATCTATTTGCGTGATCCTTGTTTGCATATTTTTTATTAATCATCATTTGATAATCAGAAAAACTTCTATCAATATAGTTATTAGTAAATACATCAATATCATTTGCTTCGTTTGACGCCATTTTATTGTACCAAAAATATCCACCAAATAATTCGTCAGCACCTTGCCCACTTAAAACAACTTTTTGTGTTTCTGAAACTTTTTTAGCTAGTAAAAAGAATCCAGCGGCATCTTGGCCAGATAGAGGTTCTGGCATCATTTGAATAACACTATCAAGACTACTATATAATTCATCATCATTAGTAACTATTTTTAAATGATTTGTTTTAAATTGTTCTGCAATAATATCTGAGTAGTGGAATTCATTTCCCTGCTCTGATTCTCTATCTGTAAATCCAATAGAATAAGTATTAATATCTTTACTGACATGTTTTGATGACATAGCTACTATTAAGCTTGAATCAAGTCCACCAGAGAGGAGGACTCCTACAGGAACGTCTGAGACTGTAAGTCGTTTTTTAATGGAACTGATTAACAATCTCTCAATTTCTTCAATAATTTCAACTTCTTTCAAATTTTTATTTATCTGAATGCTATTAGTTGAGTAATATTTATTATTTGTAAAGCTTCCATCTTCATTAATCTCTAAATAATGTCCCTGTTCAAGCTTATGTATATCTTTAAAAATTGTATGTGGTGCAGGTACTACAGAGTGTAATGAAAAATGATAATTTAAAGCTACTTCATTTATCAATTGATTACTTCTATTAATCAAAGATTTCATGGTTGAAGAAAAAATAATTCTTTTGCTATTTATTGAATAGTATAATGGTTTTATACCAAATCTGTCTCTTGATAAGAATAACTTTTTCTTGAGCAAATCATAAATACAAAATGAGAAAATACCGTCAAGCTTATCAAGACACTTTGCTCCAAAAAAATGATAAGCTTTAAGAATTACCTCAGTATCACCATCAGATGAGAATACATAACCTAGCTTAGATAGTTCTTTTCTTAGCGCTATATAGTTATAAATAACACCATTAAAAACAATAGCTAAATTAAGACTCTGGTCTATCATTGGTTGATTTGATTTGCTACTTACGTCAATAATAGCCAGTCTTGAATGTCCTAAAAATAGATTATGGTAATTTAATGAATCAGAATTATCTGGACCACGATATTTAATAGAGTTTAGTAGATCTTGTTTATTATTCTCAGATATCTTTATTTTATCAAAACGCATCTCTCCACAAATACCACACATTTTTCAAACCCTTTAAAAATATTAATAGATTAATAAGTCTACATCATTTATCATATGACGCATATACATAAAAACTAGGAGAGGACATGAACCCATTATTATCTATCAAAGGAACTATAGTCTCAGGATTTATATTAAGTGCAGTATTAATATTGGCAATAGGCGGTAAACTCGTTGATTTTGAGCACTATCTAAGGTGGTTTCACTATCTTTCTGGTATAACATGGATAGGTCTACTATATTACTTTAATTTTGTTCAGGTTCCAGCAATGGCTGCAGCTACAGCTGACAAAGAGCCTGGTCCTGCGGCAATTGGTAAATATGTAGCACCATTGGCATTAGTATGGTTTAGATGGGGTGCAGTAGTTACATGGGTAACTGGAGCATGGTATCTGCAAGACCATGGAATGCTTCACGCTGCGTTTGCACTTCAAGAAGGCTATACCAGAGGTATTGGCATAGGAGCATGGCTCGGGACAATCATGTTGTTTAATGTATGGGTGCTTATTTGGCCAAATCAACAAAAAGTTTTAGGGCTTGATAAGTATGCTTCATCACCTGCTTCACCAGATGAGATTAATCAAGCTAAAAAAACAGCTCTTTTAGCGTCTAGAACAAATACCGTATTAAGTATCCCAATGTTGTTATTCATGGGATCGGGTCATAATTTATTAGGAATATAATATATTTTTTTATGGAGTAAATTTATGAGTGCTTTAGATAGAATAAAAAAACAAGTAGAAGAAAATCCTGTCATGATCTATATGAAGGGAACTCCTGATATGCCTATGTGTGGATTCTCATCTAGAACTGTAGATGTACTCAAACAGTGCGGCAAAGAATTCGCTTATGTCAACGTTATTCTTGATTCTGAGATTATGCAAGAACTACCAAACTTTAAGAACTGGCCAACATTCCCGCAGGTCTATATTAAAGGCGAGTTAATAGGTGGTTGTGATATAACGCTACAGCTATTTGAATCTGGTGAATTGAAAAAAATGATTGATGAGGCGACTTCATAGATCATTTATTATTTGATGCATGGATGATATTCCAATAATTAAATAAATTAACTTTTCTTATCTCTCTCACATCTAGCTTGGCATATCGATTAAAATCTGAAAAGGGAAAGTACGGCTTCCATCCTAGAAGCTTGCTCACCGGCATCAGTGATTTCTCGAATACTTTTATCAAAAGATTATCTTTTTCTGAGCTGAAGTGATTCACGATATAGATATCTCCATTTGACTTGCAAACTCTCTTCATTTCTTTTATCAATTTTTCAGGATTTTGCGTAACTGAGATCACATACATTGCAACTACTTTATTAAATGAATTATCTGGAAAAGATAGAGCTTCTCCATCCATAAGTGAAATTGACTTATTAGGTATATTGTTTTTTTTAATTTTCTTTTTTGCAATATCTAGCATATCAGGTGATATATCAATTCCAACAACATTTGTCTTTTTTGGATAATATTTGAATGATGACCCAGTTCCAATGCCTATCTCTAAGACTCTGTCATTTTCACTACAATTCATTTTTTCAATTAATGCGCGTTGACCAGGCTTGAAAACCTGACCAAAAGTCAAATCATAAAAACCTGACACTCTTTTATAAGATTTAATTATAGAGTTTGGATCCAATGTGTTATCCTTATTGTAAGTTTACATTATATCATTATTATGCTCTTAAGTTTAAAAATTTTTTTCGACATTTTATTTTTTTCAAAAGGACCTCAAGACTTACCATCAAGCAAATCTCTGCTTAATTTGGTCATATTGGGGAATTTATTGATTGGATTAATATCTCTCAACCCGGATATTGATGTCACATTGAATATATTTTTTGCAATTATTTATATAGTTGTCACAAGTCTATTTATAAAAATAGCGCTTGGTATCAAAGATAAAGATCAGGGTTATAATAGTTCCTATTCGGATAGATACTTACAGGTGTGCACGGGGACATTAGGTATACATGTGCTCATAGGAGTTATAACAACTTTGATTACAATACTTTTTTCATCATCAGGTGATATGCTAGTGTATATATTTATCGCATTATCTCTGTATGCATGGTTTGTAAATGGTCATATCTTTAGAAATGCATTTGATACAACGATGTTTTTTGGTCTTGGTATATCTTTATTGCATAGTTTTGCATGTGTTTTCTTTATGATGCTGCTTTTGCAATTATTAATATGAAGATTCATATATTAGGTATTGGTGGAACATTTATGGCGGGTATCGCTATTATTGCTAAACAATTAGGACATGATGTATCTGGCTCTGATAAAAATCTCTACGATCCCATGAAATCAGTTCTCATCAACAATAAAATTCGATTTACAGAAAACTATAATTCATCTGTCATCAAAAAAAATGTTGATCTTGTAATTGTTGGGAATGTAATGACCAGAGGGATAAAGATAATTGAAGAATTATTGTCTAAACGTATAAAATTTTGTTCGGGACCAGAGTGGCTTTATAATAATGTTCTCATCAATAAAAAAGTGATTGCCGTATCAGGAACTCATGGCAAAACAACAACGTCTTCATTAATTACTTCTATTTTAAAATTTGGTAAATTAAATCCAAGTTACCTGATAGGGGGAATGCCAATTGGTTTTGATGCTCCAGCTAAATACACTAAATCAGATTATTTTGTCATTGAAGCAGATGAGTATGACACATCTTTTTTTGATAAACGATCTAAATTTATGCATTATCGCCCTTGGATATTTGTTATAAATAATATTGAATTTGATCATGCAGATATTTTCAATGATACAGAATCAATAATTCGAAGCTTTCATCATGTTGTTAGAATAATACCAAATAATGGAACTATTGTTTATAATAAAGATGATAAAAATATTAAGAAATTATTAAAAAAAGGAATTTGGTCTAAAAAGATATCATTTTCGATAAATAAAAAATCTAGTGCAGATTGGATTCTTTCTGAAAAACAAAATTATTTTCTTTCATGTGGTTCTAAAAAATACGAAATTAATTCACCTCTCATAGGATTGCATAATTATAAAAATATTTCATTAGCATTAATTGCTGCTAAAATTTCTGGTATACCTCTTAATCAATCTCTTAAAGCAATAGAGAAATTTAAAGGTGTAAAAAGAAGAATGGAATTTGTTGGAAAAATAAATGAGATGGAGATCTATGATGATTTTGCTCACCATCCTACAGAGGTAGAAAGTTCGATAATATCTCTAAAGAAAAAATTTAAGGGTAAAAAAGTTTTAGCCATCTGTGAAATTAAATCAAATTCTATGATCTCAGGTATACATAAAAACAATCTGATAAAAGCGCTTAACAAGGCACATCAGAGCATTTTAGTTAAATCACATATGTATAAATGGGGCATAAATAATAACCCTAAAATTAAGGTGATTGAATCTTATTCAAAAATACATGATTATATTAAATCGAATCGTATTAAATTCGATATTGTATTAATTATGAGTAATAAGAGTACTAAATCTTTAAGAGATGAGTTTCAAAAATAATAAAATTAGCAAAAATGAAGAAGAATGGAGAAAAATCCTCTCTGATGAAGCATTTGAAGTAACCAGAAAAAAGGCAACAGAAGCACCATTTTCAGGTGAATATAATTCTAATTATGCTACTGGAATGTATTTATGTGCGTGTTGCAACAAAAAGCTATTTGATTCTTCTACTAAATTTGACTCAGGATCAGGATGGCCTAGTTTCTATGCACCTGTATCAAGTGATTCAATAGAAGAACATCAGGATAACTCCTATGGTATGATAAGAACAGAAGTTACCTGTTCGTCATGTGGCGCACATTTAGGTCATGTTTTTGATGATGGGCCACAACCTACATTTAAAAGATTCTGTATTAATTCTGTTGCATTAAAATTCAAAGAGGAATCGTGTGAATAACGATAAATGTCCCATATTCCCACTTAAGAGTATAGTTCTGCCTGGTGGTGTTTTTCCGTTAAGAATCTTCGAGAGAAGATATCTTGATATGGTAACAAAGTGTATAAAAGAAGATACAGGATTTTGTATTGCGCTAGTTCAAAAAGAAGACAGAAATAAATATATTGATCAAGTTTATGAAATCATGTCATACGTAGAAATTACTGATTGGAATAAACTAGAAGATGGAATCCTTGGTATAAGTGTAGAGGGTAAGTCACTAGCAAAAGTAAAAAAATGTGAACTCAATAAAGATAATCTCCTTATTGGGCAAGTTGATATCGTTAAGCCTGAAAAAGAATTTATGGTTCCACAAAAATATCAACTTTTATCTAAGTTCTACCGTAAAATTTATCCTGGGATTAAAGACTATATTAATTTTAAGAGGGAACGATATGCTGATGCATCCTGGGTAGGCTACAGACTGACCGAGTGTCTTCCTCTAGATCTACAGACTAAAGCTACATTAATATCCCTTGATGATGCAATACTAAGGCTTGAAAAGATTTACGATATAGTTAATAAGCTATACAAAAAAGAAATTCAACAGCTTTAATTTATATCTGTAGTTACTGCGCCTTCATCTGCTTGACTGACTAATTTTGCATACTTAAGTAATACACCATCCAGCTTTTGATTGCGTGATTTATCATATTTTTTTAATCTTTTAGTAATCTCAGTTTTTTTTATTTTTAAATTAAGTTCTTTTTTAACTGAATCAATTTCTATAAGATCACCATTTTTAACAGCTGCTAATGGTCCACCAACGAATGCCTCTGGAGAAATATGTCCTACAACAAATCCATGACTACCGCCCGAAAATCTGCCATCTGTAATAAGTGCTACGTCTTTTCCTAGCCCTTTACCCATTACCGCAGACGTAGGCGATAACATTTCTCTCATACCTGGACCTCCAACGGGGCCCTCGTTTCTGATAACTATTACAGTCCCTTTTTTAATTTTTCCGTCTAGAATAGCCTTTAAAGCTCTCTCTTCAGAATTAAAAACTTTTGCTTTGCCAATGAAGATATTCCCCTCCTTTCCAGAAATTTTAGCAACTGAACCATTTGGTGATAAATTTCCTTTTAGAATAATTAAGTGGCCATCTTTTTTAATTGGATTATCGAGGCCTCTTACGATAGATTGTTTTTTCGGATAAGGTTTTATGTCTTTAAGATTTTGAGCTAATGTCTTCCCTGTGACTGTTAAACAGTCACCATGAAGTAATTTAGCGTTTAGTAATGTTTTCATTAAAGGAGCTACACCACCAATATTTATCAATTCTGACATACTATACTTTCCACTTGGTTTTAAATCTGCTAAAACAGGAGTCTTTTTGCCAATCCTATCAAAATCATCCAAAGTAAGTCTGACTCTTGAGGCTTTTGCAATAGCAATTAAATGGAGAACTGCGTTCGTTGAGCCCCCAAGAGCCATTACAACAGTTACTGCATTCTCAAGTGATTTTTTTGTGATGATATCTCTTGGTTTTATGTCTTTCTTGACACAATTCATTAGCGCGATTGCAGATTTTTTACAATCGTTCTTTTTGCTATTAGAAACTGCAGACTGGGCCGAGCTATTTGTCAAACTAAGGCCCATTGCTTCAATTGCAGATGCCATAGTATTAGCGGTATACATACCTCCGCACGATCCCGGCCCTGGTATCGCTTTTTTTTCAATATCTTCTAATTCTCTATTACTAATTTGTTTATTTGCGTTTTTACCAACTGCTTCAAAAACGGAGACAATATCTATATTTTTACCTTTATGTAAACCCGGAAGAATTGTCCCGCCATATACAAATATAGATGGTCTATTTAGCCTAGCCATCGCTATGACGCATCCTGGCATATTTTTATCACATCCACCAATCGTCAAAAACCCATCAAAACCTTCACAGCCAACGACAGTTTCTATTGAATCAGCAATTACCTCTCTGGAAACTAGAGAATATCTCATCCCGCTTGTTCCCATAGAAATTCCATCAGATACTGTTATAGTATTAAAGATTACTGATTTGCCACCACAAGAGTCTATATTAGAAGCAGCAACATTTGCTAATTCGTTAATATGCATGTTGCATGGAGTAACCATACTCCATGTTGAGGCAATTCCTATTTGAGGGAGTTTAAAATCTTTTTTCTTGAAACCAACTGCCCTAAGCATTGATCTGCTAGGTGACCTATCTTTACCATCTACAATAATTGAGGAATATTTTCTCATCAACTTATTGTACCAACTTACCAAAAATATTAAATCTCCAACCTTTAAGAAATCTCACATTTTTATTACCTCTGGCAAAATTTTCAATATCTTTTTTGTTTGCAATGAATGATGGAGCAATATTATACTTATTTGATACGGAATCCATAATGTTATTACATTTCGCGATCTGTGCATGGTATTCTTCAATATTGACTGCTTTATTATCTTTCAGTAAAACTGTTTTATTATTAAGGACAATTTCTCTAACTTTATTAAGAATTTTTGTAGATAACTTAACTCTAGTGTCACTAATAACTTGATCTAGTTGACTAGCTTTACAGGTTGAAATTTTAAATAATAAGGTATCAGCCATAATCCATTTTCTGGGTATGTCTTTAGTAATAGCCTCATTTTCTCTTAATTCAGCTAATTTTTTCAATGTAACTAACTGATGATTATTTATCTTATTCGAGATATTTAGTCTCTTCCATATGTCTTTAGGCTTAACGATAACATTGTCTATTTCTAAATCATTACGAATTTCCTCTTTGCACCAGTCAAGTTTTTGTTCTGCTTGTAGCTGGTCATGCAAAATATGATAAAGTTTGACGAGATACCTAACATCATTACATGCATATTCAATTTTTTCATCTGATAGTGGCCTCTCAAGCCAATTTGTTCTCCATGAACCCTCTTTAAGTGATATATCAAAATATTTTTTTACTAATTTTGAATAACTAGGATTTGGTTCATTGTAAAGAAAGTTAAATGCGATCTGAGTATCAAAAATATTCTTTGGGTAACATTTGTAATAATTAAATATTGATTCAAGGTCTTGTTTCGAAGAATGAATTACTTTTATAACTTGATTATCTAATAGAATATCACTCAACGAATTTTTATCAGTTATATTTATAACATCAATACAATAATTATAATTGGTTGTTGCAATTTGAAGTAAGGCTAATTTAGGAAAATATGTTGATTCTCTTATAAATTCAGTATCTAAGCCTATTATCGATGATGATTTTATCTCTGGAATAATATTTTGTAATTTTTTATCCGTATTTACTAGAAAATTTGGCATAATTAGAATACTAACATAATATCCAAAATTACAGGAACACTTGAATAAATGCTTAAGATTGATAAAGATACACACAAAATTGAAGGAGTCGAATTTTATGATTCTTGTAATCATGATGAGAGACCATTTGATGCTGTCATTGATACTATTATAGTTCACTGCATTAGCCTACCTCTTGGTGAGTATGATAATGATAATATTGTAGATTTATTTCTTAATAAGCTTGATACATCAAAACATAAATCATTCTCAGATCTCTCAAATCTAAAAGTCTCCTCACATCTACTTATAAAACGAAAAGGTGATATTATTCAATTCGTACCTTTCAATCTTCGCGCATGGCATGCAGGTCAATCATGTTACAATAATAGAGAGAATTTTAATGATTTTTCGATTGGGATAGAACTAGAGGGAACAAGTGATTCAAAGTTCACAAGAGAACAGTATAGCTCTCTGAATGAGGTAATTATGGCATTGAAGTCACTCTACACGAACATTGTAAATGAGAATATTCTTGGTCATAGTGATATTTCTCCAGGAAGAAAGAAAGATCCCGGTAATTTATTTGATTGGAGTAAAGTAAAATGACTACTGCATTCTTAATTATTTTCAGCTTATTAATTGAATACATTTATGATCCAATTTCTAATATGAAGGATACTCATGTAATGCAGTCGTTAATAGAAAAATACAAAGAATATTTTAAAGACTATTTTAATAATAAATATGCTCTATATCTTTTCTTTGCTGTTTTGGTATTTATTTTAATTAATATTATTATATTGCTTGTTGATTTAATCTTGCATCCATTTTTTTCTTTTCTTATAAATCTTATTATTTTAGTTTACTGTCTTCGCCCAGGAGAATTCAATAAGATTATTGATGAAGTTAAATTACTTGGTGATGTTAAAAAATCAAAAAATTTTGAAATAAAAAGAATAAATTATATTTTTGCTGGTAATCTATCTAACCTAGATGATGATCGTGGCATAATTTTTTATTCATCAACAAGAAATATTTTTAATGTTTTATTTTGGTTTCTTATTCTAGGACCAGCTGGTGCCTTGGCATACATATCTATTGATTTTATGGTGAATGGTTCCATGAAAATAGACTCTCAATCGAAAAAGAAGCTGAAACAAGTCATTAGTATCATTGAATTTATACCAATCCATTTAACTTTACTGTCATTTGCATTAGTAGATGATTTTGAGACTTGTAAAAAAAACTGGCAAAGCATATCTAAGAAAAAAGATTTATATATATCTAATATAGAATTAATTAATACTATCGGATTGAATCTTGTTATTCGCGATAATGATCTAAATAATGATGACTTCTTTTATACGAATGCACAGATGATTATTTTTAGAGCACTACTTGCTTGGTTAAGTATTATAATGTTACTTATCTTTGGTGGGTTTTTTATTTGAATAATATTTAAAACCAATTTTTATTTTTTCTCTTTTGTTCTTATGTCTCCATATATTTGTATCTCTTAAAGAATACACACATCCACAATATTCTTGCATGTAAAATTCCTCATTTTTTGAAACTATCAACATATTTTTTGAACCATCTTGTTTTCTCCAATTATATGTCCAGTATGAAATCTTATCAAAGAGATCTGCTGCTTTAATACCAGAGTTATTTATTTGATTGAAATCTTTCCAGCGCGAAATACCGAGTGTACTTGAAATAATATCAAAGCCATGCTTTTGGGCATGAGATGCTGTTTTAATGAATCTCATGTCAAAACAAGCACTGCATCTTTTACCGCGTTCAGGCTCCCATTCCATTCCTTTTGTTAACTCAAACCAGTTATCTTTATCATAATCTGCATCAATAAAGGATATCTCATGCTTAAGAGCGAACTTTTTATTTTCCTCTTTTCTAATCATATATTCTCTTTCTGGATGAATATTTGGATTGTAAAAATATATAGAAAAATCTATTGCTGATTCTTTTAACCTCAATATAATATCACCTGAGCAAGGGGCACAACATGAATGGAGAAGCAATTTGTGTTTTCCCTTAGGTAGTTTTAGATTATTGTCCATATCATTTATATTAAGTTAAAAAATCTTTTTGTATTTTCTCTAGTTATTATACTTAAATAGTTTATCTCTAAACCCATTGATAAGGCAACTGCCTCTGCGACATAATGAAGATATGCTGGCTGATTCGTTCCGTCATGCTTAAAATTTATATTATGTGGTATAAGGTAAGGGGCGTCTGTCTCGATCATAATTCTATCATGCGGTATGAACTTTATAATATTTTTTAGATGAGAACCTCTATTAGGATCTGTTATCCAACCAGTTATTCCAATATATGCACCTAAATCAAGATATTTTTTAAGATTACTTTTATTGCCAGTAAAACAATGAACTACAAAATTTTGTAAATTATCAGAATGATTTTTTAACATATCATAAAATTCATTAAACGCATCTCTCTCATGAAGGAATAATGGTTTTTTTGTTTCTGAAGCTAAAGATAAATGATGTTCAAAGCAACTGACTTGTTCATATTTTGTAGAGTATTCTCTATAGAAATCTAAACCACATTCACCAATGGCAACAACATATTTGTTATTTAATAGTTCTTTAATAATAGTAACATTTGATTCTTTAAAATCTTTTGAATTATGAGGATGAAATCCAACGGTAGTATAAAAAATACTTGGATATTTATCTATTATTTCTAAAGCTTTATACGTCTCATCAATACATGATGATGTAATTATTGCATTATTGATATTAGCATCAATCATGTCATTTATAACTTTATCTAAATTATTGAGGAGTTGATCATGAGTGAGATTTACTCCTATATCGATAAATGAGGGCTGAGATTTCATTAAAGAGCTTTTAGGACTGTCTCTACCGTTTCACCTATTACCGAAGGATTCTTAGCAATTGTGATTCCTGCTTTTTTAAGGATTTCAACTTTTTCAGCAGCAGATTCTCCATGTGAACTTACGATCGCTCCAGCGTGCCCCATTCTTTTGCCTTTAGGTGCTGTTAATCCTGCTATATAAGCAATAATTGGTTTTGAAATATTGTTTTTTGCATATTCTGCTGCTTCAGCTTCTTGAGGACCGCCTATTTCTCCAATCATTACAATTGCTTTTGTTTCATCGTCTTTTTCAAATTTAGCAAGGTGATCTTTAAAGGCGCTTCCGTTTATCGGATCACCCCCAATTCCAACACTGGTTGATATACCAATACCCAAATCTTTCATTTGTTGAGCAGCCTCATAGCCAAGAGTTCCTGATCTACCTATGACTCCAACGTTGCCCTCTTTATAAATATGTCCAGGCATAATTCCAAGCATACATTTACCAGGGCTAATTACACCTGCACAATTCGGCCCTACCATAGTCATTCTATCTTCAGCTTTATATCTTCTCATATAGCGCTTAACTTTAATCATATCATGCGCAGGTATGCCATCAGTTATCGCAACAAGAGTTTTGATACCAGCATCAGCAGCTTCCATAGCTGAATCTGCAGCAAATGCAGGAGGTACAAATAATATACTAGCATCAGCTCCAGTTTCCTCTACTGCATCTTTAACTGTATTAAAAACTGGGCGGTCTAAATGTTTTTGTCCACCCTTCCCTGGAGTTACACCACCAACCACGTTCGTTCCATACTCCATCATCTCTTCAGCATGAAATGTTCCAATTTTTCCAGTAAAACCTTGAATTATTATTTTTGATTCTTTTGTAATTAAAATTGCCATCTAAGTTTATTCTTCTAGCTCTTTCAGTGCTTTAACAGCTTTGTTGGCTGCATCTTCCAGAGTGTATGCCTCAATATATTTTATTTTACTATCTTTTAGTATTTTTATACCTTCATCAACATTGGTGCCAGCAAGTCTTATTACTAGAGGTTGAGAAATATTGATCTGATTAAGTGCATCTACAATACCCTGAGCTACCCAATCACACCTATTTATACCAGCGAAGATATTGATCAAGATAACTTTAACTTTAGGATCACCAGAGATAAGTTTAAATGCTTTTACAAATTTCTCAGGTGTAGCACCTCCGCCGACATCCAAAAAGTTAGCGGGTTGTCCTCCCGCGAGTTGAATCATATCCATAGAAGCCATTGCAAGACCGGCACCATTTATTATATTTCCAATATCACCGTCTAAAGGAATATAATTCAGACCTCTATCGGCAGCATAAGTCTCTTTTGGATCTTCTTGAGATTTATCCCTTAATTCTGCTAGCTCTGGATTTCGAAATAATGCATTATCATCAAATGACATCTTACAATCTAAGGCAACAACATGATCATCACCAGTAAGCACCAGAGGATTAATCTCTACCATAGTGGCATCTGAGGTACTGAAGGCTTTGTAAGCACCAAGGATTGCTTGAGCACAACGGTTAATCGCTTTTGCTTCTAAGCCTAGTTTAAACGCTATCTCTCTTGCTTGAAATGCCTGCATGCCTACCGCAGCTTCAATTTTAGTCTTGATTAAAGATTCAGGTTTCTCTTGCGCTATTTCCTCAACACTCATACCCCCTTCAGAAGAAGCTACAACCATAATACTCTCAGTACTTCTGTCAAAAACTAAGCCCAAGTAAAACTCTTTTTTTATGTCTGTTCCCTCTTCGACATAGATTCTTTGAACCGTTTTTCCTTCTGGTCCAGTTTGATGAGTCACTAGTGTTTTACCAAGAAGTTTATTTGCTGCATCTGAGACTTCTTGCTCTGATTTACAAACAATAATGCCTCCAGCTTTACCTCTTGCTCCGGAATGAATTTGTGCTTTGACTACCCATAAATCTCCTCCAAGCTCAGTGGCACGATCTTTTGCGTTTTCTGGACTGTATGCCAGTCCTCCTTTGGGAATTGAAACTCCAAATTTGGATAATATTTCTTTAGCTTGATATTCGTGTATATTCATTATTTTTTTGATTGTATTAAATTATTTATATTTACAATATTTTCCGCCATACGTTCTGATGCAGCATCAATCATTCTGCCATCTAATTGTGCTGCTCCTCTACCCTCTGCTGCAGCCTTGGCTAATTCTTCAATTATTCTTTTTGCTTTATCTACTTCGGCTTCAGGTGGTGAAAAAACAGCATTCGCATGTTCAATTTGTGATGGATGGATTGCCCACTTGCCCTCAATCCCAATAGCTGCTCCTCGTTTTGCAGCTAGTATATAACCATCCGGATCATTAAAGTCTCCAAAAGGTCCATCAATAGGTCTCAAACCATATGCTCTGCAAGTAGCAACTAATTTTGATAAACCATGATGCCATTGATCGCCCGGATAGTCAGGATTTAATCCGCCAATTACAACAGTTCTAGCTCTAAGACTTGCTGCATAATCAGCAACTCCAAAATGAAGTGCCTCCAGTCTTTCAGACGACTGTGCAATTTCATCAATATTAACCATACCAAGCGCTGTTTCGATAAGACACTCTATTCCTACCTTATTTTTAAGATCTCTCTCTTGTTCAATCTGATTAAGCATACAATCTACCATGTAAACATCACTTTTCACTCCTACTTTAGGAATTAGAATCGTGTCAACATATTCACCAACTTGACACATTATCTCCACAACATCTCTATACATGTAGTGTGTATCTAATCCATTTATACGGACTGAAATTGTTTTACCAGCTCCTCTCCAATCTAAATCTTTGAGCGCCTTGATTACGTTCTCTCTAGCAGATTCTTTATCATTTGGTGAAACTGCATCCTCTAAATCCAGAAAAATGTAATCAGCTCCAGAATTTAAGGCTTTTTCAAACATTTTTGGCGAAGAACCTGGTACAGCTAATTCACTTCTTTGTAATCTAGATCGTGCGTTTTTGTAAGACGTATGACTCATTTTGACCCCTTATATATACTATCTAAGCCTATTTAACTTGATATATACATTATTTATCTGTTATAACTCGATAAGTTTAGGTGAGTATAAATTATTTAAAGAAAAAATCAATAAAATAGAAGTATTATGGATAACGCGATTGATGTCAGAGGCTTAAATAAAATTTATAGAAATGGATTTAAAGCGCTTGATAATATTAATCTTTCAATTAAAAATGGTGATTTTTTTGCTTTTCTCGGTCCCAATGGAGCAGGTAAATCTACTGTCATCGGGATCATGTCATCATTGGTGAGAATCACTTCTGGAAAAGTGGAGATTTTTGGTAGTGATATCTCTAAAGATCCAAATTCTGCTAAGAGGAACATTGGTCTTGTTCCTCAAGAGTATAACCTAAATCAATTCATACCTATTCTAGAGACAATGATAAATGTAGCAGGATATTTTGGAATAAATAGAAATGATGCAGAAGAAAGAACCTATGAATTATTCAATCAGTTGGGTATTTGGGATAAACGAAATGTTACTCCAAGAGAGTTATCTGGTGGAATGAAGAGAAGATTAATGATTGCAAGAGCATTAATTCATAAACCTAAAATTTTGATTTTAGATGAACCAACTGCAGGTGTTGATACAGAATTGAGACTAACAATGTGGGATTTCTTTCAAGAAATTAATAGAAAAGGCACTACTATAATTCTTACAACTCATTATCTAGAGGAGGCAGAGAGATTATGTAAAAATCTTGCCATAATCCATAAGGGATCGATTATTCAAAATTCTACCATGGAAGAGATATATACTCTTAAAAGGAAACATACATATATAATTAAATGTAAGGATATAATTTCTAATCTACAATTAAAAAAATTTGAATATAAACAAAATGATTCTACTACTTTAGAAATTACTATTGATGAAAATTTTTCTGTTACAGATATCATAAGTGAATTAAAAGATAATAATATAGATGTAATAAATATAATCAGTAAAAGAAATAAATTAGAGGAGCTATTTATGGAGTTAACAAAAGAGGAGATAAAATAAATGGTTTCATCATGTATCATAGCTTTTAATACTATTGTCAGAAAAGAATTTCTCAGGTTTGCAAGAATATGGATTCAAACAATACTTCCCTCTGTCATAACAATGTTTTTATATATTACAATATTTGGAAATTTCATTGGAGATAGGATTGGAACAATCAAATCATTTGAGTATATTGATTACATAATACCTGGATTAATAATCATGCCAATAATTACTAACTCTTATATGAATGTAGTCGGATCATTTTATAGCTCTAGATTTCAAAAAAGCTGTGAAGAATTATTAGTTTCTCCAGTACCCAACTGGGTTATCCTCTTAGGATATATTACTGGTGGAGTTATAAGGGCATTTGTTGTAGGAATTGCTGTTTATTTTGTAACTGTGTATTTTACTGAAATTAGGATTTATAACCTGTGGTTTGTAATACTTATCACATTTCTAACCTCGTTCGTTTTCGCTACTGCAGGATTTATAAATGCAGCGTATGCAAAAAGTTTTGATGATATTAATATTGTTCCCACATTTGTACTGACTCCACTAATTTATCTGGGTGGTACCTTTTATTCTATTGAATCACTGCCTCAGGTATGGCAAGATTTTTCTAATATAAATCCAATAGCCTACATTGTAAGTTCATATCGCTATGGATTTCTTGGAATAGAAGAAATAAATATATTTTTAGCTCTTGCGATAGTTCTTGTCTTTGCTATTTTATTATTTATAATTGGTGTACAAATACTAAACAAAGGGGTTGGTATAAAAAATTAGATGTGCATTTGAAGTAGGGAAAATTCTGTAAATTCAGATACTACACCCGTAACGGTTAAAAGTCCGAACGCCTACATGAAATGATGCCCATGAAGCGGGGAGGCTTCTTAAGGATGGGGGAAAAACTTTTATGGATTTCAGCAATCCTATTATTTAGCAATTCTTTTGCATATGCTGATTCAACATTATACGAAATAACTGTAACACCTGAAAAAAAACCAACAAGACTCATAGACACTCTTAATTCTGTAGAGATTATTACATCCGACGATATAAAAACATCTGGTTTTATAACTATGGAAGAAGTTTTGAATAGCTCTAGCTCTATAAGTATTGGAAGTAATGGTGGATTTGGTCAAACAAAATCAATATTTATGAGAGGTACGGAGAGTAATCACACAAAAGTACTTGTTAATGGCGTGGAGCTTAATCCTGGGACACTAGGAGTGCCATCATTACAACACATACCGCCGGAAATAGTAGAAAGAGTAGAAATCTCAAAAAGCGGAATGTCCTCTTTATATGGAAAAGACTCCATAGGTGGTGTTATCAATATAATAACTAAAAATGATGGCGCTGATTCTATTTCATTAATGAGCGGACGATATGACACTAATAGATTATCACTCTATAAGAGTATGCAGACCGAAAATCAAAAAGTCTCTATCAATTTAAGTAGAATGTTATCTGACTCATTTAAAGCAAAAACATCTTCTAATCAAAACCATGCATATGAAAATAAGGTATTTGATATGAAATATAAATTTTTTAGTGGTTCATATAACTATAGCTTAGATTATTATCGTAATCATGGCTCGACAGAATATGATAGTTTTGGTAGTAATTTAAGTCAGATACATAAAGACAATCACTTCAAGGCAATGATGACAAAAGAACTTGGTGATAATCAAATTTCTTTTTCATATGTAAGGAAAGGGAACGAAATTAATCAATCTGCCGCATCTGCTACTGATTATACTCATACAAAAACAGATTCTCTCATATTTGAGAACATCATTGGTAAAGATATGATTATTGGTTTTAGTTACTCAGACGAATCAATGTATGAATTATCATATGGAACATCATTTGATACTACTAATCTTATTAGAGAATTATATTTAAATACGAATTATCAATATAATAATTTTGATTTTAATATTGGGGCTAGAAATACAAATCACTCTGTATATGGTGATTTTTTAACAGGTAACTTTAACTTAGGAAAAAAAATCACTGACGATATGTTAATTTTTGGATTAATCTCCAAAACATTCAGAGCACCTGATGCAACAGATCTTTACGGCTATTCAGGAAATCCAAACTTAGAACCTGAAGAATCGATATCACATGAAATAGGTATCAAAAAAATCACATCTTTTGGAGATTTTTCTGTTTCTTACTTTAATAAT
>ENA-OSEY01001273-OSEY01001273.1-marine-metagenome-genome-assembly--contig:-NODE-1273-length-17656-cov-5.646851_pt1 | contig 17656 bp, 19 predicted proteins | sample MGYA00248465_ERZ534230 | MGnify/ENA primary metagenome ERZ534230 (study PRJEB26409, sample SAMN06344110) | marine metagenome | isolation source: Sea water from surface | place: Atlantic Ocean:Southern...
GTCAATATTGAAAGCAGGCATTAAGAATATAGGATTACATGCTGATTTTATTGAAGAATATGGGGTTAATAAATTAAAGCAAGAGTTAAGTCTTAACAAAATAAACGTTACCAGCATTAATTCTGTAGGATATTTTACTGATAACTTTTATTTTAAACAACACGAGAAAATTTTTAATTATGCAAAAATATTAAAACCAGATGTGGTTTGTGTTATTTCTGGTGGAATTCTTGGAGGGCCAAATCCAATTAGTTCTGAATATAATTTTGAAAATAAAAACCTTAATATTGAAAAAATAAGAAAAGAAAGTTTAAATCAGTTACTCTATTTATTTAACAAAGCTCAAGAACAGAACCTTACTTTAGGTTTAGAGCCTATTGGGAGTTGGGAAATACTTAAAAAAGGTCATTTTAATTCAATTTCAAGCTGCTTAAATCTTGTAAAAAAATACGAACATAAATTAATAATTGACCTATATCACAGTTTTGCAGATACAAAGCTTGAGAGTTTTTTAAAAAACTCTCCAAAATTAGGATTACTTCAATTTTCAAATATTAAATTTGATAATAATTGGAGACCTTCAGGTAGACTAGTTTTGAACAAAGAAAATAATTTAAATAATGTTGATATCTCAAAGTATTTAAAAACTGTTTTAAATAGAAAAGATAGAATAAATGTAGAATTTGAGATTTTTCAATCTGATATAAAAGAAACTGATCCAAAACTAGTTATAACAAATCTTAAAAATGAAATATTAGAACTGTTATAAATTATTTATTAAGAAAATTTAAGGGTAAACCCTCTCTGTCCCATTTAACTTCAAGGAGATGACCTTGATATGATGCAGTTATATAAGCTGTTTTTAAATCATTTGAACCAAAACATATGTTTGTAATATATGGATCTTCAAATTTTATAAACTCTACTAGGTCTCCACTCGGAGTAATAACTGATATACCACCGTTGAACAGAGTTCCAACACAAATATTTCCATTTTTTTCTACAGCAAGAGAGTCAAATCTTTTAATTCCACCCTCATTATTTAATAATTTGCCACCATTAATTGAGTGAGGAAATTCAATTTTATTAATTTCACCTTCTCCGATTATATCAAATCCATATAACTTACCCCCCTCCGTTTCTGCAACGTAAAGAGTTTTTTCATCAGGTGAAAGACCAATTCCATTTGGTGTCATTATAGGATGGATTACTTCTTTGATAAGTGATCCGTCAGATTTTGCCCAATAAATTGAGCCCCTATCCATGTCTCTTTCTCTTTGTTTGCCTAAATCTGTAAACCAAAAATTTCCTTCTTTATCAAAAACAATATCATTAGGTCCTTTTAGTGAAATCCCGTTACATTCTTCATACAGTGTTTCAAACAGTCCAGTTTCAAGATTTACCTTTTGAATTTTTCCTCCTGAATAGGATTTAGACTGCAATATTGGCCTCATCCCTGCTGGCTTTGAGTTTATTTCCCATTCAAAACCACCATTGTTACATACATAACATTGACCATCTGGCCCAATAGCCGCTCCGTTTGGACCACCTCCTAAATTAGCGATAACTTCAACATTACCATCTGGTATAACTTTACTTAATGTACCTCTAGCAATTTCAACTAAAATTATTGACCCATCATTCATAAAAATTGGACCTTCAGGAAATTTTAAATTTTTAGCTAATATTTTATATTCTTTTTTAATCATATATTCTTTTCTTTATAGTTTAGACTTTGGCATATCTGATTTGAGGAATAACCCAAAACAATAAGGCTCCACAAAAAGTAAATATACTGCATAAAATGAAACCAAAATTATAACCACCAGTCAAATCAAAAAGAAAACCTGCCAAAATTGCACCAGCTGCTGCTCCAACACCTTGACCTAAATTTGTTGCTCCATATATAGAAGCTAAACCTTTTCCTGCAAAAATTTCTGCCATTAATGTTGTTATAATAGGACCTCGCGCACCTGCAGATAACCCAAACCCAATTATAAACAAAACTAAAAATATAATTGAAGAATTAACTTGCATGAAAGCCAAACTAAATATTGCCATAAAACTCAAACCATAACTTACAGTAGCAACAAGATGTCTTGGATACCTGTCAGCTGCCAAGCCAGTCAAAACCATTCCTACAAAATTTAATATTCCTGCTATTCCAAATGAAAAAGCTGCTTCTACTTCGCTTAAACCTACAAAAACTAAATACGCAACAACGTGAAGAGAAATGCCAAAAATACCTATTGCTGTAAAACAAAAAATAAAGAAAAAACCCCAAAATGTTTTTGTTTGTATTGCTTCTTTTAATGAAACACCACCAACAGCTCTTCCATCTTTTGTTTTTCTTGGATTATTTTTTGATCCGCTAGAAATTTTTTTCCATGGAAGAAAAGAAACAAAAATTAGCAGTGCAATAAATACATATGAAATATACTTATAAGAAAGTTGCCATCCAAAATGATCAATAGAAATTTGGGATAAGGGAGCCATAATGAGAACACCTAGACCTTGACCGGCATATGCTATTGACAAAGCGGTACCCAAATTTTTATCAAACCATCTAGAAACCAAACTCTGGGCTGGAATTACACCAACCATTGAAGCGCCTAAACCACCTAAAACACCTAAAAAAGCATAAAATTGCCAAATTGATGAAAAGTTACCTAAAAAACCATAGGCTATAGATAACAGTCCTAAGCCAACCATATAATTGAACCTTGGGCCATATTTATCAAATGATAAACCAGATAATAATGAACCTAAACCAAGACAAACCATGTAAATAGAATAAATGGAAGCAACTGAAGCTCTGTCCCAAGAAAAATGTGTACTTAATGGCAATAAAAAAACTGCAAAACTCTCACCAGCGCCTCTACTAATAGAAGTGAGGGTTAAACAATAAAAAAGAACCAATAAAGAAGAAAAGGAAGCTAGTATATAAAAAAAGATATTTCTCATTATAACTAATTGAACCTAATATAAATTTACTTCCAAGTATTTAAAAAAATTGTTAAATTTAAATTTAAATTATTAAAAATTAAACTTTATTCATGTATCAAAAAATCAATCCAGAAATCGAAAAGAAAATTCAAAATATATTAGAGGGTGAATATGAAGTATCAGTTTTAGGCACCAATGGAAAGGACAACTTTCCTTTTCTATCTAAAATCATTCCAATGTACAAAAATAATAAGTTATATCTTCTTATAAGTGACCTAAGTGAACATACTCAAAATATTGCTTCAAATCAGAATGTTAGTATATATTTTTCATTAAAAGAGTTAAACAAAACAAAATCTAACAACCCAAGATTAACAATAAATGGAATTATTAAAAAACACGTTTTAAAAAAGGAAAATAAAGAATTTGTTGATCTTTTAAACACATATCAAAAAATTGAAAGTGGAAGTAAAATGTGGGGCATGTTTACCGATTTTAACTTCTATAGCCTTATACCGAAAAGAGCGCTTTATATTGAAGGCTTTGGCAAGGCTTATCAAAAAGTTTATTAATAATGATCGATCATTTAAAAAAACAAATAATTGATAGTAGATTTAAACATAAAATCATAGATAAATTATCTGATTATCAATTAGATTCTAAAGATGCATACAAAATTCAAGAAGAAATTAATAACATACTTTCCAATAATGGATTAGGAAAAATTATTGGTTATAAAATTGGTTGTACTAATAAAGCTATCCAAAAAGAACTAAACGTTGTTGAACCAATTTATGGTGCATTATTTAAAAATAAAGTTATCAAAAATGATTCTAATCTTTCCATCAAAAATTTTATTAAAGTCGGAGTTGAATGTGAAATTTATGTTAGCATTTCCAAAGACATTATAGATCAAGATCAGTTTTCCAAAGAAAAAATTGAAAACTTAATTAATTACTGTGGTCTGTCACTTGAAATTGTTGAAGATAGATTTGTTGAAATAAAAAAAAATACAATAGAGCATATAATTATTGACGGAAGTCTTGGTAACTCAATTATCTTGGGAAAAAAAATAAGACATAAATTTAGTAATTACTCAAAATTTATTGGTAGATTATTTTTAAATAACAAAGAAATTTATTCATGTTCTTCTGATAGTATTTTAGGTGACCCTCTAAATGCTCTTAAATGGTATTTTCAAAAAAAATTAGAATTGAGAAGGACTATAAATAAAGGTGAAATAATTAGCCTTGGAAGCATTACTCCTCTATTGTGGATAAACAAACCTTGCACAATAAAAGCTAAAATAGATCAATTAGGTGAATGTTCAATAAATTTTACAAAGTAAAATATTATAAAAAGAAATGAAAAAATTATATTATAAATTTACTAAAAAATACTGGTCCATGTTAAGTTATGAACATGCAAGAAAACATAATTTTGTAGTGCAATATGGAATTTTTAAAAATTTAAAAATGAATGACAAAATTTCATGGGGCAAAGGAGATATAGGATCAAAAATTTATGGTATTTATGAAAATAAGATACAACAGAAATTAAAAGATATTAGTAAACCAATATTAATTGATATTGGCGCTGCTGACGGATTTTTTGCTATAGGTTGCTTGAAATCTAAAATATGTGAATTTTGTTATGCCTTTGAAGAAACAAAAAAAAGTAGGGAAAACTTACACCTAACCGCAAAAATTAATAATGTAAAAAACAAACTATCAATAATGGGTGAAGTAACTAAAGATAATTTCTTCTCTTTATTACCATCAAAAATTGATTTTTCAAAAACAACTATTTTATGTGATATCGAAGGTGGAGAGTTTGATTTTTTTACTGAAGAAATACTTAAAAAAATTAGAAATAGTAATATTATAATAGAAATACACAAAAATAATAAAAAAAATTTAGAAATTGAATTGCTAGAAAGATCAAAAAAATTTTTTAATGTATCTATTATTATCGACAATAATAAAAATTTCGAAAACATTTCTGAACTTCATAAATTAAATGACATCGATAGAAATCTCCTTTCTAGCGAAGGTAGGAGTTATATCGGCAAATGGTGGCATTTATCTCCGAAGTGATTTATAAAAACATTACAAACATACCTAAACAAAATGCCATTATTTTGTATATAATTAAGTTATTACTGATAAAAGCATAAGACAGCATAACCAAACTTGTAGCAATCTTAACAAACGCTACTAATGATGAAATAAAATCAGCGTTTATTTTAATTATTGCTTCGTTTGCTATCATCGCTAATGGAATAAAGTATAATCCGATTCCTAGACTCATTGATGTCAAAGAAACTTTTAACCAGTTTTCAGACACCATTCCTGAAGCAATAAAAACTGTTCCACAAACAGGTGGTGTAATGGTTGACAATAAAGCAAACCAAAACACAAATAAATGAACTTGAAGAAGCTCAAGTCCCATGTCAACCAAAGCTGGACCAGCAACAGAAACACATATTACATAAGCTGCAGTAGTAGGTACCTCCATACCTAATAACAAGCAAGCAATGCCAGTTAAAATTAATGCAGGCCAAATATTATTATCTGATAAAGATATAATTAAAGAAGTAAGTTTTACTCCTAAACCTGTCATTGACAAAACACCAATTATAATTGAAGCACATATTATTATTGAACCTATTAGAGAAATCTGACGCCCAGAAGCAACACAAGCTTCAAAAAATCTACTTGTACCTAACTGAAAATTAAAAATATTTTTTATATTAAAAAATAGTAATATAAATGCGGCTAATATTGATATTGAAGCAGAATATTGAGGCGTAAAACCCGAAAACATTAGAGAAAGTAATATTGAAAACGGAATTAAAAAAAATAATGAAGTTATAATTACTGTCCTAATATCTGGTAGATTATCTTTTTTCATTGGTTTTAAATTATAAATTTTACAATAAAAATTAATGCCAACCCAAACTGCAAAAAAGAAAAGAATAGCTGGCAAAAGAGCTGCAATAATAATTTTGTCATATGGAACCCCAGTTAATTCTACCATTACAAATGCACCTGCACCCATTAAAGGCGGCATAATCTGACCTCCTGAAGATGCTACAGCCTCTACAGATGCAGCCAACCTCTTAGGATAGTTTAACTTTATCATTGCTGGTAAAGTAACCATACCGGTAGAAGCAACATTTGCAGATGCTGAACCTGAAATAGAACCAAAAAGAGCAGATGAAATTACTGAAACTTTTGCAGCTCCTCCTTTTAATTTTCCTGCAAAAGCGGTTGCAATATTCATGAAACCTGAACCAGCTTCACCAGAATTTAAAAAAGAGCCAAATATAACAAATATTGAAACTATAGATACAGAAACACCCGTTAACGGGCCCCATAACCCACCTTCAGCAATTATAAGTGTTCCAAAAAAGCTGTTTAAAGGCAGTCCTGGATGACCAAACTCACCAGGTATATGTTCTCCAAAAACTCCATATAATAACGCTACAAAACTTACAATAGGCAGAGGCCATCCTACTGATCGTCTTGCAGCATCTAATACAATTAAAATTAATATTAAAGAGATAATTAATTGAAATTTATTTTCTAAAAATCCATATTGATCCATTAACTGATTTGAAAAAATGGCAATATAGAGACATGATATCATTCCTATAATGACAATGAAAACGTTAATTAATAATTGTAATTTTGTTTCATTATTATAAAGAAAAATCCAAGGCAAAATTAAAGCCAAATGTAATGGCCTTGAAATCAAATTAGGGACTAATCCAGAAAAAATAAGGTAAATGTGGAAAGCTATGGATATAAATCCAAGAGCAATCCACACTTTATAGTAAGGTTTCATATATTATTTATGATGATTAGCTAATTTTACCCCAATTTCCTGGTAATATTTAATTGCACCAGAATGAATCTTAGTTGATACATTAGATATCATTTTAGGAGTTACTCCATTCCACCACTTTGCAGCTTCTCCCAATTTGCCCTTATTTTCCCAATAAGCTTTAGTAAGATTATAGGCTACGTCTTTGCTCATATTTGTTGTAGCATATGCAACAACTGGCAATGAAGTTGTTGTAATATCACTATTTTGACCTTTATAGGTGCCAGAGGGTATTGTTAGTTTTGTTCTTTTAGATGATTTAATTTGATCTTCTGTAAGGGATATTACATTCACTCCCATAGACGCCGCAGCTTCTATAACATTAGGGGCTGGATAAGAGCCAGCTGTAACAAATCCATCAATTTGTCCATTCTTGAGAGCTGGCACAGCGTTAGAAAGTTCTACTTGAGCTAATTTAACTTTTCCTTCTAAACCAAATTTTTTAATATATTTTGCACCTTCTTTAGCTCCAAAAGATCCCTTTCCTAATAATATTGTTTTACCAGCCATGTCTGAGAAATTTTTCACGCCTGACTTCTTTGACATAACAAAATGCATTGTTAAGGAAGGAATTGGAAACAAAGCTCTTATGTTTTTATAGTTGGGATTGCCTTTCCCCTTAAACATAGCTTTTTCTGCTATAGCTAATTTCACTAAGACAGGCGGTGTAGTAAATACATAATTTCCAGTCCTTGCTGCAACTTCTTTTACATTTTGAACAGAGCCTTGACTTTCTTCAATAGTCAAAATCATTTTGCCATTAGTTGATTTTTTCATAGTATCAGCAATTTGCACAGCCATCTGGTAATAAGATGAAGTGGATTTTGCTGATTTATAAGTTATTCTTGTTTCTGATAAAACTGCGCTTGAAAAAAATGCAGATATCACAGATAAAATTAATATTTTTATAACTTTCATAAATTCCTCCCATATTTTTGTACAAAAAACTATATTATTAAATTATAATTTGGAAGCAATTAATTAAATATTAGATATGTAAATGAAAGACTTATTAAAACCTCTTAATTCAACGCTAGAAATTTTTCAGGCAAAAATAAATTTTTTATTTTTAATGATTGAGATTTTATTTGGTTTAATTTTTGTAATATTAATTATATGGATTTATGGATTTATTAGAAAAAATTTAGGTATTGATAAACAGACAAAAGAAATAGAAAAAATAAGAAAAATTATAGAAAAAAAATTTAACGAATAAATCTAAAATGGAAATCTAGAATTTTGGTCATTTTTTCTATAAATTTTAAATTCTTTGCCTTTCGAAACTGGCAAACATGTGAATTTTGGTGCAGAGAGACCAACTTCCCTCATTTCAGCAGCGGCATTTTGGGATTCTGAAAAACATTTTGCAGCATTCTTATATCTAAGACCACTATCAATTACATCATTTCCTAATACCCATATTAATAAGAATTCCATTATTAATTATACCTTGGAATAAAGGTTAGGGCATGTGCCCTAACCAAAAGTTAATTAAGCAGTTTTTAGAGTTATTTGTCTTGGCTTTCTCTCTTCAGGCACTTCTCTTAGAAGTGACACAGTTAATAAACCATTAGACAATTTAGCTTCTTTAACATCTACGTATTGTTCTAATCTGAATTTTTGTTCAAATGATCTTTTTGCAATTCCCTTATATATATATTGCACGCTATCATCTTGAACTTCAGATCCACCATTTCCCTTAATAGTCAGGACACCATCGTGAACATCAATACTTATGTCTTTTTTATTAAAACCTGAAACGGCTAATGTAATTTCGTACTCATCATCTGATATTCTGATTATATCGTGAGCAGGAAAAGAACTTTGTTTTTGGTTAGAAATGCTTTCTAGTTCATTAAAAAGGTTATCAAAACCTACGAATGATCTTAAAGCTAGAGTTGGTAAAATAGTCATATTTATCTCCTTATAAAGCGAGTTTTATCAACATCCCAATAATGGCGATGTTATTTGTTAAATTGTGACCCATTATGGCATCACAATGTTTATTTAATGTTGAAAATCTTTTTTTCAAGACCTAGTATTTAAAATTATTATGGAGGCTTATTTGGATACTACTAAATCTTTAGATACATTAATTGTTGGGGCTGGTTTTGCAGGAATGTATAGTTTACATAAACAGCTGTCTGATGGATTTAAAGCAGAAATTTACGAACAAGCAGATGATGTTGGAGGAACGTGGTATTGGAATAGATATCCTGGAGCTAGATGCGATATTGAAAGTATGGATTATTCATATTCATTTTCAGAAGAATTACAACAAGAGTGGAATTGGAAAGAAAAATATGGAACTCAACCAGAACTTTTAAAATATGCTCAATATGTCAGTAAAAAATTTAACTTAAGGGATAAAATAAATTTTAATACAAAAATAACGAAAGCTAATTTTAATGAAAAGTATCAAAATTGGTTCATAAAAACTGATAAAGATGAAGTTATCACTTCTAAAAACCTAATTTTAGCAACTGGAAATTTATCTACCCCAAACACACCTCATTTTCCTGGAATAAATGAATTTAAAGGAAACATCTACCACACTGGTGCTTGGCCAAAAGAAATGCCAAACTTTAAAGGCAAAAGAGTTGGTATTATTGGTACGGGTTCATCTGGTGTTCAATCAATTCCAATAATTTCAGAAACTGCACAACAGTTATTAGTTTTCCAACGCACTCCAAACTTTAGTTTACCAGCAAGACACAGAGATCTGCCGGATGATCGAAGAGATGAATATAAGAAAAACTATAAAAAATATAGAGATCTTGCGAAAAATTCTTCTTTTGGGATAGCTAAATATCAACCACCAACTCAATCTGCTTTTGATGTAAGTGAAAATGAAAGAAATGACATTTATGAAAAGGCTTGGCAAGAAGGTGGTCAAGCCATGTTATTTGCTTTTACTGATCTATTAACTGATGAGAAAGCAAATGAAACAGCTGCAGAGTTTGTACGCAATAAAATTAGAAAAATTGTAAAAAACAAAAGAACTGCTGAATTACTTTGCCCCACTAATCATCCAATTGGAACAAAAAGACTATGTTTAGATAGCAACTATTTTGAAACTTATAACAAAGAAAATGTATCGTTAATTGATGTTTCAAATAATCCAATTGAGAAAATTACTTATAATGGATTAATTACTAATAATACCGAATACTTATTTGACGATTTAGTTTTCGCAACAGGCTTTGATGCAATGACTGGTGCAGTTAACGCAATAGATATCAGAAATGAAAATGATATAAGCTTAAAATCAATATGGGACAAAGGCCCAAAAACATATTTAGGTATAATGGTATCAAACTTCCCTAATCTTTTTATGATTACAGGACCACAAAGCCCGGGCGTAAAAAGTCAGATGATATTATCAATAGAGCAACATGTTGACTTTGTTCATAATTTGATCGTTCATAAGCAAAAAAATAACTTCAATACTGTTTCAGCAAATTTAAATAGTCAGAATGAATGGGTTAATCATAATAATGAAGTTGCAAACTCAACTTTATACCCATTAGCTCATTCTTGGTATAATGGTGATAATATAGTAGGAAAATCGAGGAATTTTATGCCCTATGTCGGTGGAGTTGCAAATTATAAAAGTATTTGTGATGAAAAAATAAAAAACAATTATGAAGGGTTTGAGTTTTTATAATTCTTATATTTGATAGGGAAATAAAATGGAAATATCAAAAATTGAAGTAAATACATACAAAATACCTTTGCCTGAACCTGTTGAAGCTTTTGCCGCAGGTGTCATGAAAGCATTTGATTTAGTCATCTGTAAAATTATAAATGATGACGGGGGGCATGGCATTGGGTATATAACTGTTCACGAAAATCAAGGTTTAGCAATTGCTTCAATTATAAAAAATAGTTTTATACCTATAATTTTGAACAAGGATCCTAGATTAATTGAATTACTATGGAAAGAAATGTGGAAAGCCACCCACTATGCCGGGAGGGGTGCGCCTGTAAGTTTTGCTATTGCTGCTGTTGATGTTGCACTTTGGGATCTTAAAGGTAAATGCTTAAATGAACCATTATGGAGATTGCTCGGTGGCTGTAAAAAAGAAGTATTAGCTTATGCAGGAAATATTGATTTAAACTTTACAATAGAAAAATTGCTTAATGGAGCTTCTAAATCTCTTGATGACGGCTTCAGATCAATCAAAATGAGGCTAGGTAGAGAATATTTATCTGAGGATATTAAAAGATTAGATGCCATGAGAACTCATTTACCAGATGACATTATGTTAATGGCAGATGCTAATGAGGCATGGAGAATTGATCAAGCTGTAATAGCTTTTAAAGAGATAGAAAAATTTAATTTAGTTTGGCTTGAAGAGCCAATAAAACCAGATGATTTTGTAAGTTATGCTCACTTAAGATCTTTAGGGAAAATCCCAATTGCTGCGGGTGAAAATCTTCATACTCTTTCTGAATTTAATCAACTTATTAATGTTGGTGGTGTTGATTTTCTTGAACCTGACTTAACAACTTGTGGAGGTATTACGCCTTTCATGAAAGTAGCAAAATTAGCAGAAATAAATAATTTACCAATATGTTCTCATGGAGTTCATGAATTACATGTACATCTACTCGCATCATGCCCTAATGCGTCTTATTTGGAATTCCATGCATGGAGAATTGACGAATTCATTGAATCTCCTCTTAAAGTTAAAGATGGTTTCACCCAAGCTCCTGAAATGCCTGGACATGGTATAATTTTTGATTTTGATAAGTTAACAAAATTTCGTATCAACTAAAAAATTATAAATTGTTCTTTCAATAATTAATTATTAAAGGAAAATTTTATGGATAATTCTGCAAAAATAAAACAATTAGGCGCAAAGATGCTCTCAGATGCAGATAGTTCTGATGAACAAGATTTTGGCTCCTTTTATCTTTCAAGGTTTCTCGGTTTTCAAACTACTTATAAAGATGATTTGTGTATAGTCTCATTTGAAGCCAAAAGTCCTATGTTCAATCCTCAAGGAACTCTTCATGGTGGTGTCATAGCTACCGCTTTAGATGTATCTATGGGCCATTTATTACATCATAAAATGGGTGCTGGAGCAACATTAGAAATGAATGTAAAATACCTTCTTCCAATCAATGGAGGGCAAGTCAGATGCGAAGGAAGTTTTATCAAAAAAGGTAAAACGATTGTTTTTTTACAATCTCACTTATATAGAGAAGATCAAAGATTAGCTGCTTATGCAAGTGCAACATGGATTCCTATTAATAAATAATATTTAATTTAAATTTCTAAAATTACTATATTCTTCAGCATTCATTTGGTGGTAATTTACTTTATCATAATTAATCTTAATTGGGTTGGGATCTACTATATCTATTTTTATCCCTCTGGATATTGCAATTCTTAATGCAATAGAAGTAATGTTAACACTAAATGACGTACCTATAAAAATTATTTTTTGTGCTTTGTTCATCCAATCTTCAGCTTCTGAAATTCTATATAAATCTGTATAAATTTCATCAAATAACAATACATATGGTTTTAAGGATACACCGTTTTGGGGTATAAAACGACCATTATAAAATTTGATTTTAAACTTTTTCAACAATTCCTTTTTTAAAACTTCATCACTTGGATTTAAAGATAAATCTATTTCATTCCAATTTGCATCAAATGGCACTTGTTCTTCCAATTCATTTTTATAATAAACAACTTTATCTAATCTTCCATGAATAGATATGTAGTCTTTATTTCCAGCCTTACCGTCTAAACCATCAATATTTTGAGTTATTAACTTTTTGTCAGCTAGCCAATAATGCGCTAAATTTGGTTTAACATTTCTGTAAGAAGCAAATCTTTTGAAATACCATAATAAAAAGTCCGCTGGATTATTTTCATACATGGACCTAGTAGCCATTTCTTGAGGTGTGTAATTAACGCTTCCTACAGTCCAAAAACCATCATTTCCTCTAAATGTTGGTATACCACTACTTGCACTTACACCAGCCCCAGTAATATAGAGTTCATCTATCATCATTAAGCCTTATCATTAATTCTGTATTTGATTCAACTAACTAATCAATTTATTGCTTTTTTTTCTAAATCTGCAAAAATCTTATTATAAAAAATATTGGAGTTTAAAATATGACTGACATTAATCTTGTTTATCTTCCGATTGTAGGAAGGGGCCTTCAAATAAATATTATTTGTGCAATGCATAACATAAAAGTTAATTTGCTTATGAGTAAACCTATGGGTGAAGACTTTGATAAAGATACGCAGGCTCCTTTTGGAACGATACCATGGTTAAAAGACAATTCTAATGGAATAGAATTAAATGATTCATTGGCCATAGTTCAGTATTTAACTAATAAATATCCAGGCCCTCTCACGCCTACTTCAACTGAAAATGCAGCATTATCTGCTATGTATTGGTCTTGGGCACAAGATTATTACTCATTTGTATTATCTCCATTTCATGACATTATTACTGGCCATAATGAACCTTTTTGGAGAAATTTAAGATTAACAGACACATTAGCTGAAGGTGGCAAGGAATTAGGAATTTCTAATCTTACAAAATTACATCATAAAAGATTACAATATTTAGAAAATCACATAAAAGACAAAAATTTAGCTCCTTTTGTCACTGGTAATTCATGCTCATATGCTGATATATTTATTTATACTTGTATAAGGACTGTAGAACACACAGGTGGTTTTGAAATTTTAAGAGAAGCTTGTCAAGGTAAGCCATTTATAAACTACCCTAACATATTAAAAATATGTGATGAAGTTGAAAAACAGCCTAAAATTATTGAGACAGTTGGATCAAAATTCAAAGATTGTCCAATTTAAAATAAATATATTTTAATTTTTATTTATGACTTGGTGCTTATAAAAGATGCTTCATTCATAATTGTCATAACTCCAGTCTCAACCATAGCACCTGCTTCAACCCTGGTTTTGGTCAATTCTTCATCACTACCAAAATTCTTTAGTGATTCCATAGATTCAAAATCCATAATTACAGTCAATTTGTTTTCATTATCACTTGGTGTGCCTGCAAACACTAATTTACCTCCATGAGCATTTAATCTATGTTCATTTTGTATAAACATCTCTTTCCAAGGCGCAAAACCTTTCGCCAGATCAATTTCCATTTTTACTAACATGAGAATCCTTCATTGTTGTTTAAAAGTTATTACTATATGTTAAATTTAAATATATAAAATTTTGAAATTTACCATTTTGTTGATATTCAATTATTTAGTATTATTTATTTAAATACAACTCTTTAAAATTTTACATACAGCAAATTACTGGAAAACAAATTGTCAGAAATAATAAATGTTCAAAATCTTGTAAAAAAATATGACAATAATTTTACAGCAGTAAAAAACTTAAACCTAAAAATTAGACAAGGTGAAATAATAGCCTTACTTGGCCCAAACGGTGCGGGAAAAACTACGCTTATATCAACTATTTGTGGCCTCTCGTCAATTACTTCAGGTCTAATCAAAGTAAATGGATTAGACGTAATTAAAGATTATAGGAAAACGCGAGAACTTATAGGTTTAGTGCCTCAAGAGCTAGCACTTGAGCCATTTGAAAAAGTAATAAATTCCGTTAAATTTTCTAGAAGATTGTTTGGGAAAAAAGATGATAATGAATATATTGAAAAACTTCTGACTAAGTTACAACTTTATGACAAAAAAAATAATATTATAAAATCATTGTCTGGTGGCATGAAAAGAAGAGTTATGATTGCAAAAGCCTTAAGCCATAATCCACAAATACTATTCTTAGATGAACCAACAGCAGGAGTTGATGTTGAATTGCGAAAGGATATGTGGAGTATTATAAAAGAGTTAAAAAACGAAGGTGTAACGATAATTTTAACTACCCACTATATTGAAGAAGCCGAAATGATTGCTGACAGAATTGGCATAATCAATCACGGTGAACTATTATTGATAGAAGAAAAAAAGGAATTAATAAAAAGAATGAGTGTAAAAACACTCAAAGTTAAGTTAAAGAAAACTCTAGATATTATTCCTACAAAACTAAAAAAATATAATTTGAAATTAATAGATGAAGGTAAATCATTTCTTTATTATTATAACACTGGCAAAGAAAGAACTGGAATTACATCATTGCTATCAGATATGAACAAAATTGGGATTAATCTTTTCGACATCCAAACAGAAGAAACATCATTAGAAGAAATTTTTGTAAAAATAATTAAGGAATAATTTATGAATATTCGTGGCATACATGCAATTTACAGATATGAGATGAATAGGTCATTTAGAACTCTTATACAAAGTCTTGTATCACCAGTTTTATCAACAATTCTTTACTTTATTGTATTTGGTGCTGCAATTGGATCACGAATGGATAATATTAGTAATGTTTCTTATGGAGCATTTATTGTACCTGGACTTATAATGTTAACTGTACAAATGCAAAGCGTAAACAACGCCTCATTTGGTATATACTTTCCGAAATTTATTGGAACAACTTATGAACTATTATCTGCCCCATTATCTTTTGTAGAAATAGTTATTGGATATGTAGGTGCTGCAACTACAAAAGCATTCTCTATTGGTTTAATAATATTGTGCACATCTTATCTATTTGTAGACTTAGATATTAAATATCCCTTTTTTATGCTTTGTTTTTTATTAATCACTTGTATGACGTTTAGCCTTTTAGGATTTATAATTGGTATAGTTTCAGACAATTTTGAGCAGCTGAATATTGTCCCAATGCTTATTATTACACCTTTAGTTTTTTTAGGAGGTAGTTTTTACACAATAGATATGCTTCCCCCATTTTGGCAAAATTTTGCTCTACTAAACCCAATAGTTTATTTAATCTCAGGATTTAGATGGTCTTTTTTTGGTGTGGGAGATGTTCCTATTTTTACTAGTATTATATTTATGTTAATTTTTACAAGTATTTGTATCAGCATAATTTGGTACATATTTAAAACAGGATATAAAATTAAAAATTAATCTATAATTTTTATTAATATTCAAATGAAAGGATTTTTTAATGAAATTGTACACTTTTGCACCAGCTGCAAATGCTCTTAGAGTTGAAATGTTTTTAAGAGAAAAAGAATTAAAATTAGAAACAATTTCAGTAAATGTTAGAGAAGATGAATTGTTCAAGGAACCATATAATTCAATGAATCCTTTTAATTGTATTCCTTTTTTAGAGTTAGAAAACGGGACAATAATTACAGAAACAATTTCAATTTGTCGTTATTTGGATGAACAATCTAACAGCTCAAAATTATTTGGAAATGATACAGAAGAACGAGCAATTATTGATATGTGGAATAGAAGAATTGAGTTAGATGGGTTTTTACCACTATTACATTCTGTACGAAATAAAACATCATTTTTTAAGGGAAAGGTTGTTCCAGGAACTCGAACCAGCATCACTCAGTCTCCAGAAATAGTTGAACGTGGAATTGAGATGTTTGATATTTTATTAAATAGGATCGAACCACATCTATCTAAAAATAAGTTTCTTTTAGGTGATAAATTTACCATAGCTGATATAACTAGCCATTTTATGTTCAATCTATCTAATATGTTAAAAATTGATTTTGGACAAAAGTATAAAAATGTTTATCGGTGGAAATCCGACTTAGAAAAAAGACCATCAAACCCTTTGTTAGATAACGATTAATTTCTTAAGTTAGTAGATTATGGAATCAACTAAGAAAAAATTAGCTATAGTAACAGGTGCGGCAAGAGGAATTGGTCTAGCAACTGCAAAATTATTTAGTCAAAATGATTATAAAGTAGCAATAGTTGATAGAGATAAAAACGAGCTTTCAAATTTATCTTTAGCAAATAATTCAATGAAATCATTTTGTTATGATATTTCAGATTTTAACAACGTAGATATGATGTATCAGAAAATTCTTGAATGGCATGACAGAGTAGATGTTTTAGTTAACAATGCTGGTGTTGCAGATTTTGGTTCAATAGAGATGACAGACTTTAAACGATGGAATGAAGTAATGAAAACAAATTTAGATGGTGCTTTTATGTGCTCACAAAAAGCAATCAATTATCTAAAAACCACTAAAGGAAGCATTATCAATATAGCATCTATATCTGGACTTAGAGCGTCGACATTAAGAGTTGCATATGGAACATCAAAAGCTGCCATAATACAACTCACGAAGCAACAGGCTGCTGAATTAGGTGAATATGGAATCCGAGTTAATTGTGTTGCACCCGGACCAGTAAAAACAAAACTTGCTATGGCAGTTCATACTCAAGACATAATAGATGCATACCATGATGCAATTCCATTGAACAGATATGGAACTGAAAATGAAATAGCTAATGCTATTTACTTTTTAGCATCTGAAAAAGCATCATACATTACCGGTCAAATTTTAGCTGTAGATGGAGGTTTTGAAGCTACTGGGGTTGGACTTCCTTCTTTAAGAAAATAAAAAATGATATTAATAAATAAATTTTTGATTTTAAGCATTTTTATAATACTTTTACCCAGGGTAAGCTTTGGTAACACAAATGATTATGAGCTTTATGAAGTTAAAAATTATCATGATCAATTTTGTTCTAAATTAGTCTCTAATATTACGAATAAAAATATTGAAGACGAATGGATTACAACAGAAAAAAACAAAAATTATCAATTACTTACAAATAAAAATAAAAAAATAAAATTAAAATTACAATCATTTTTTAGAAAAAAGGAAATCCAAAAACTTATTTTTACTTTTTATGGTCTTTTAAATAAGCCCATCATAGAATTACGCTCTAACAAGAATTG
>ENA-OSEY01001275-OSEY01001275.1-marine-metagenome-genome-assembly--contig:-NODE-1275-length-17640-cov-2.260206_pt1 | contig 17640 bp, 15 predicted proteins | sample MGYA00248465_ERZ534230 | MGnify/ENA primary metagenome ERZ534230 (study PRJEB26409, sample SAMN06344110) | marine metagenome | isolation source: Sea water from surface | place: Atlantic Ocean:Southern...
TCAATTCAAATACATAAAGTTGTCTGGATATGATAATGTAGAAGGCACTCAGCAGATAAGATTAAAAAAAATTAATACCATAACTAATGCTTATGGTAATCAAATTTTGCTAGATCCCTTAGAGTACCGAGATTTTTTCAGCGAAAATTCAGAAGCTAATTCAGATGAGAACAAAACTTCGCTGGTTGGCATTTTAGGCGTGGCTGTAACTCTGGGTTTTATATTAAATGTAGCTTCGGGTACCTGACCCAAAAATTTAACCCAACCATAATTTTTAATGGCTGATCTACTTTCTTATTTTGAAAATATCCCCAAAGAATATCGGACTATCTTCTTAGTTGGTGGGCTATCAGTTCTCACATTGCTTGAATCAAGCTTTCCATTGCTAAATTTTAAATACAAAAAGATTAAACATATATCGCTTAATCTATTTTTTACATTAACTACTGTGCTGATCAATTTAGCAGGGGCCTCTCTTATACTTTATGCATCAATTCAATCTGAATTATTAGGTTTTGGGCTGCTGAAATTCTTGGATCTTCCTTTAGTATTTGAGATTTTAGTTGGGATTATGTTTTTAGATCTTGTTGGTGCTTGGCTTGTTCATTTTTTAGAACACAAAGTGCGATTTATGTGGCGATTTCATATTATACACCATACAGATCCTTTTGTTGATGCCTCCACTGGGCTAAGACATCATCCAGGTGAAGCGATATTTCGTCTAACTTTTACATCATTAGCAGTCTTTTTAAGCGGTGCATCATTCGGTATTGTTATGCTATACCAAACCTTATCTGTCTTCTTCGCTCATTGGACTCATGCAAACATCAAAATACCAACAAAGTTTGATTCTATTTTGTCATATGTTTTTGTTACACCTGATTTTCACAAAGTTCATCATCATTTTGCGCTACCTAAAACGGACTCTCATTACGGAAATATTTTTTCACTTTGGGACCATATTTTTAATTGCAGCATTAAGAATTACAAGATTCAATCCATCAAGTATGGTCTTGATACCCATATGGACATTAAAGAAACCCGCAATATCAAAACCTTATTGCTAATTCCTTTTCAAAAGTACAGAGCACCAAGAGGTTCAAAGTTCAGCGCTTAAAGTTATCGTGATAAAAAGCGCGAAATTTATATCATTATTCTTTCTTTTTACTGGATGTGCCCCCAATCTTAACACACTTGAAGGTGAATATGTTTTTAATGACCCTTATTTTTTTGGCATTATCGATCAAGACGTCCTAAAAAATCATCAAAATTATAAATGGTTTGATAAACAGTATAGCCAGTATAACCCAAACATAGAAAAATTATCTAAAACAAACCTAAAGGACATTGATATTGCTATCTTTATGGGAACATGGTGTCATGACTCTAAAAGAGAAGTGCCAAGAGCAATAAAACTATTCAACTTGCTAGCACTTGACAATGAAAGAATAAAAATAGTTGCATTGAACAAACAGAAAAAGGGCTATTTCAAAAACTATAAATCCTTTAACATAAAAAGAACTCCGACCATTATCTTTTTTAAAAATGGAAAAGAAATTGGAAGAATCATAGAAAGACCTTCAAGGTCAATTGAGGAAGACTTTTTTCAGTTTGTTGATAAAAATAAGTGAAAATATATTTAGTATGGCTACTAGGTGTTATAATTTGGAATTTTGGCTTTCCAAAAGCCTCACCACTTGCGGATGTTTTTATAGCGGTGCTACTTACCTTCATAACTGTAGTCGCAAAGAGAGTATCAAATGATGAGAATGTCACCTGAAGAGAAAAAAGAATTAGATGATTGGGTAGAAAAAGAATACCCCAAAAGCATGAAAAGAATACAATCGTCCACCCCTTTTTATCAAATTGGTAAATTCCTAATTGGGATTGGTGTAATTATGTATATCATTTCGGCTATTTTTACTCATAATCCACTGCGTATTGCTTCAATGGTCATGCTATTGATTGGAATGAGCATTGAAGGATTTGCCTTAGTTAAATACTTCCAATCCCTGTCTAATGAAGATTGATCTTAGCAACAACTCAGTATTAATAACGGGCTCTACGGGTGGTATTGGGAAAGCTTTATGTCATTCTTTTGCAAAAGCAAATGCAAAAGTTATTCTTCATTTCAACAAGCAAAAAGATACAGCTAAAAACCTTATAAACAGTTTACCTGGTGATGGCCATTCTCTAATTCAGGCAGACCTTTCTAATTCAAACGAAACAAAGGATATGGTAGACTCTATTTCAGACTTAGATATTGTTATTAATAATGCTGCTTTAGTTGAGCAAATTGATATGAATAAAATGTCTTATAATGATTGGGTACAATATTGGAGAAAAACCTTAGATGTAAATCTACTGGGTCCTGCCGATCTTACTTTTCTATGTGCAAATAGGATGAAAATGAATGGTGGAGGAAAATTTATAAACATATCCTCAAGAGGAGCATTTAGAGGCGAGCCAAAGGCACCAGCATACGGTTCAAGCAAATCAGCATTAAACTCCTTTGGACAATCCATGGCATTAGCGCTCGCTAAAGATAATATATTCTTTTATACAATTGCGCCAGGTTTTGTAGAAACGGATAGAGTCAAGAATATCATCAATGATGAAATTAGAGCACAAAGTCCATTAAATAGAGTTGCCAAGCCCGAAGAGGTTGCCCAAACGGCTCTTTGGCTTGCTTCTAGCGGAAATGATTTCTTAACGGGAAGTATTATCGATGTAAATGGTGCATCATACTTTAGATAGCACTATCTAATAAGATGCATCTTTCTATTGACTTGCGAATTATTACCCTTTAGCTGATATATATACATCCCTGAAGGCAAATCATTCCCGAGATTATCTTTACCATTCCATCTAATTGTGTGACTTCCAATTTCCTTTTGACCTGCAAATAAGTTCATAACCTCTCGACCGCTAATATCGAATATTTTAATTGTGATATTTTGCGTTTCGTTTAAGCTGAATGGAATTGTCGTTGAGGGATTAAATGGATTTGGGTAATTAAATCCGACGGAGAATTCAGATGGTGAAAGTGGCTCGTCAATGGATAATTCATCTGAACTGATGGTTGCAGAATAAATTCCATTTCCATGAGAACCGGCTACGATAAAGCCGTCAAAATGCCTTCCTTCAATGTCATCAATTACCATATTGCCAATGGTCTCCGAACCTTCTTGTGTCCAAACTGTATTCTCACCATCCAAAAGTGACGTTGAGTAAAGTCCAGTGCTGGTTCCAGCAAAATATCTCAAGCCATTTTTTACTGATTGTATGTGCACCGATCGAACCGAAGGACCTGATCCAAAACCTGATTTATTTTCTTCCAAGTTTCCAGAAACATCAGTCCATGAACCCCCTCCATCTGCGCTGTAATGGATACTTTTTACTTCGTAATTTGAAAAGCTAAGCATTACGTTATCACCATTGTTAGGGTCGACAGAAATACTACTAATGTAACCAGAGGTTGTGAGATTATTTTTCACATTATTTGCTTTATTGTTTTCATTTGAATCATCTAGCCGATAAATGTATCCAGCAGAAGTTCCGATATACAATCTGTGTTGTGGACTGTTGTAGCTTCCGCCAAATGCAGAAATGTTTCCGATAGTTGAAATTCCTAGATCTTCCCAGCGGGTACTTTCATATCCACCGCTTGAACGTTGTTGATAATTGGTGAGCGGTTCATCAAAATAAATATCATTGTTTCTCCAAAGTTTTCTACCGGCAGCATAATAAATTATTTTATCTTGTACAGGGTCAGCGTAAAGAGGACTAATAAATAGATTTGTAGATGAAAGGTCTAGTCCTGGGGGATACATGTATGCCCATGTGTGTTCTTCCCATCTTGTCCCGGCATATTGAGAATAGTTCCAACCAAATGGATTGTTTAAGTCTGCAATAAAACTATTTCCATATTGTCTTGAGACAACGATCAGTTTGCCACTATTTGATACCGTATGATATGCACCATCACCGCCTCCTGGTTGAACATCCCATGGTTTACTGGGATCGCTTGATATGGTTTCATAATTGCCATTATCTTGCGTTCCACCCATGATCAAATCGGGTATTGAACCGCTTCTATCAATTGCAACCTGATAAAATTGAGAAGTGACATATCCATTGTTAATTGCTTCCCACTGAATGATATTGCTCACAGTGTCCTTAGATAGTGATATTCCACCATCATGGGTTGACAGGAAGGTATTTGAATCAATAAAAACCACTTCATGCTGATCTGCATGGTGATTTGATACACCGCTACCACCAATCTTTCTTGAGGAAGACGTTTCAAATCCAGTTTCAGAATAATAAGCATTCACACCACCAAGATATACTTTAGTATGGTCATAAGGATTTACACGTACATATAGATCATATCCACCCTGACTACGAAACCCATTGGGTAAATTTTGGCTCAAATCAGTCCAGACTCCATTGATACCAGCACCATCCTCAGATTTATATTTGTACTTCCATAGATAATGGTCACCGTCGCGCTCTTGATTAGCAATAACATAAACTATTGAATCATTGGATTCAGAAACATCAACCGTGATCCTGCCATACTGAAGAGGAAAATTGGAAGGCGATATATTTATCCAATTTTCACCGTCAACAGAACGCATGATCGGGCCGACATTCTCGTCGCTACCCATAGCAGCAACCATTACTCCAGACGATGCCATAGCAATATCAGTATAAGTATCTTCACCCTCCCCAATGACGATCTCCCATGTTGAGCCCTCGTCTTTGCTGCGATATATTGATCCATAACAAGCTGCAAATACGTGCCCATTGTCCGGTCTAACAATAATTCTAAAGCCATATTGTAAATAGCTATTAAAGGATTCTGGATTTCCAGATACAGTGCTTTCAATAAGGGACCAAGATTCACCATTATCAATGGATTTATAAATTCCATCACCCCTAAGTGGTGCCCCTGGCGCACCTTGAGATTGATAACGCTCTCCTGTAGTTGCATACCAAATATTAGTTTTTCCATCTCTGGGGTCCTGTGCGATTGACGTTATAGTTTGTAACAATTGTGGCTTAATAACTTTTTTCCAGTTTTGCCCTCTATCAACAGATTTCCAGATACCACCCATCACGCCTGCAGCTAAAAATGTGTTCTTGTCAGCCTTGTCGACTGCTATAGCTCTTGTTCTTCCGCCAACATTTGACGGGCCCCTCAATATCCAATCAAGTTTGCCATCTTGATATCCTTGATATGATGTCGGAAGATCAAGATCATTATCCTTGGGAAGTGTGTTAGCGTAAGCTAATTCTTTTCTTCTAATGCCTTCTGGTATTTGCCCAGTTGCAGGGTTTTTAAGTCGCATAAAATCGAAATCTAAACGGCCAAGACGGTCATCACCCATCGGTAAAACAGTTTGTTCGTTCTTAGGTAATCCAGGATTAGGATTATTATTTTTATTCAATTGAACAATGATTAAAAGGGCAAAAATAATAAAAGGGACAAATAGGCGAGTTTTTTTACTAAACATAAAAGGTCCTTAAGATTTTTAAAAACTTCTTAGAGAAATATAATTATTTAAACGGGAGTTCCCAACCATATACCAATACAAAACAAAAATCCTGCTGCTGAATGCAAATAAATTGTTCCCCAATTAGCAGGTTGCAACAAACGTGAATTGTAATGTTTGTAAAGGGTGGTCGTAGCAGTTATGCCAAAATAAGCTGATATCAAGGTAATGAGCGTTAATTTTGGAAAGATTCCATTAAGCGCCATTACAACAATGCTTATGAAAGCTGAAGCAACTAATGCTACATAACCAAATCTCGCTTTTTCTGGGCCAAAAACAACTATTAGAGTGTTTTTACCTGTTTGTTTATCGCTGTCATGGTCAGGAAACTCATTCATGTAAACAACGGCAGCAATCAATAAGCCGATGGGTATTCCAGCAAGAAAAGCTTCAGGCAATAGTTGGCCGGTCTGCACGAGCGCACTTCCAGCTACCATTAAAGGTCCAAAGTTTAATCCAATCAATAATTCTCCCATACCCTTTCTGGATGAAAATTTGAAAGGCGGTGCGGTGTAAAATAATCCCGATAGAAAACCAGCTAGACCCAACCATAAAATTGACATACCAGATTTGATAATAAGTGGAACTCCAGCGATGGCACTCAGTGCAAATGTTGCGACTGCAACATTTGCCATACCTTTAGGGGTTATAAGGCCCATTTGTATACTCCTGCTTCCACCGTTCAATCCTTGATTGCTATAGTTATAATTCAGCTCATCAGTGCCGCTTTGATGATCAAAGTAATCATTTGACGTATTCGTGCCAATATGTAATAGCGAACCAGCAAGCAATGTCAACCCCAACCATGGCCAACTAACTGCATAGCCTAGCATAGAAGCTACCGCTGCTCCAGCAAAAATTGGAACGAAGGTTGCACTTAAAAAAGGCAATCTCATAATGACCATCCACTTGAACAATTTGGTTCCAAAACCTATTTTCAATCGAACATCGTCAGCTGTCTTATCTTTAAGTTTTGAAGTCACACCTAAATAACCAGTGTGATTTCCATCTTTATCGCGAGTTGGTGTAATTTTGATATGACAAGGCATTTCATTTCCGTCCTTATCAAAGAAAGTTGTATCACCCTCCCAAGCACCTTCTTTGACTGCAATATCCAACCAATTTATAACATGGCCAAGTACAACTTCGCCATCACTAAAGTCACTGACGCGCATCTTGCCCACAACATCTTTGGATTTGTAACCAAAAATGTTCTCAGCACCTCTAGAAAAAGATAGGACTTTACCATCTAAATCACAAGTGATGGCACTTTTTAAATTTTCATTTTTCATTGATAACTTTCTTATTTTGCTTTAACCCAGTCAATTTCAAGTTCAAATTTACCAGTTATTTTATCAGAAATCATAAACCCAATTTCTTTTATGACCAATTCAGATAAATTGGGCATATTTCTTAAACTATATCCTCTATAAGTGGGATAGAATGATGTTAATGGGAGTTCACGCTCAACCCATTCATCTTCAGATGTGGTGAATTCATGGGAGTAACTAGCCCAACCGGAATCATTGGTTCTGACACGGAAGCTGTATTTTCTACCATCACCTTTGACTCTTATCATAATTGATTCAACATTCAACAGATTTGGTGGATAATATGCTCGAATAGAGGAAAAACCGCCATTATTTTCTAGAGACAAGTTACCACTGAATAGCGCTTCTGAGTCTCCCGATCTAGTTAAATTACCATAGGATCTTCCGCCCATGACACCGTCATTGACTACTTGCCAATTCAGATTCTCATTGGGTATGAAATCCTCCATAACTACGATATCGCTTATTTCGTTATAGTCTTCGTTTAATTCTTCTGACATATTCAGTTCTTCGGAAGGCATATTGCAACCAATTAAAAAAAATAGCGAGAAATTTAATAGAGAAAAGTTTTTCATAAGTAGTATCCTTATTAGGCGATATGAGCGTTAAATAGAGATACAATTATATAAATTATATGGGTAAAAACAAAGATTAAATTATTAAATTATTCTTCAACTAGGGACGAGTCTGGTTGAGGTACTTCGCCCCAATAATCGGCAGATGTGTTCAATTGCCAACTAATATTTTCATTTGTTTGGTACACTTCGATAGCATTATTGATTCTAATATTTGAAGATGACCATTCTGAACCAGATCTACCAACAGTGGCCTGTGCAATGATATTTCCACTGACGTTCTTTAAAACCAAATGCGTTCCAGTAGTATCACCAACCATATATTTGTCCCAATTTTTCTGATTTTTTGATACCAGAGATCCCTTTTCTAGAGTTATGATTTTATCTAAGAAGGAATCTAAATTATTTTGCTTAACCTCTAAGGTGTCATGATTGTCTATAGCCCAAGCTTCTCCATCATACGTTAGTGAAAGGGTGTCCTCGTTTTGAAAAATAAGTATATTAAATATATCGCTTTTCTCTATCTGAAAGATATTATCGCTCTTCAAATAGTAACTAGATTGGGAATACCTGCTAAGCGCGAATAGAGCAAGCACGGCAACTAAGAATGGAATCATCCATTTCATTTTATCCATATATGTCTTCCAGGTTTGAGCTTTTGGATTTTTGATTTCTTAATCTCAAAAAGCCAAAACCTACTATTAAAAATGTAGGTGCAATAATATTGAACCATTTCCATGTTTTTCTTGAAGAATCTTCAATTTCAGCCAGTGGCCTCGATGTGATCTCTCTAGAACGTAAAGCAATAAGGTCTTTATCCCCAATGAGATAGTCAATGGAGTTTAATACGAATATTTGGTTCTCTGGAGATCTTCCACCCCCTTCATCCGAAATGAACTCCGAATCACCAACTAGAATAACTTGAGATACACTGCCATTGGAATTCTTTTTCTCAGAACGAGCTCCTAAAATTAATTTAGACTTATTGAATATTCTCATGAACGGGTTCTGTTGAGGGTCAGGATTTAAATTAAAATTTCCTCTAAGCTCACCAGAATTATCAGAAGTATAAAAAAGAGGTTGAAAATTGACAAAACTCATTGATGCAGAATCCTGTTTGATCTCACTAGCAAAGATAAGCTGCATCTGTTCTAAACCTGCAACGATCGATTCATCTGCATTAAAATTTCTAATTACAGGCAATAAGGGGTATTCGATCGGAACATTCATTCTGATTGGGCCCATTTGCTGTTGAACGTTTACTCTTCCACAAATCTGATCAGTGACGAGATTACTTTGAAGGTCCAATCCATATGCATTCAAAAGTGAAAAGATGTTTGATTGTATAGGAAGTGCCTGCTGAACCTGGAGATTGGTCTTAATTCTACTTTGTGATAGAAAAAGACTGCCGCCTCTCTCTAAATAGCTGGAGAGATTGTTGAATTCTTCTGATTTTAAGGAATCTGAAATAGAGCCCATTAAAAGAGCATTGATGGTGGGGGGCACTTCTTCTGACAAATTCAATGGTCTAACATCAAATCTTTGGTTAAGAGCATTTTGGATATTCTGCATGGGGGTAGTTTGACCCTCAACTGAAACTAGCCCTAAAACAGGCTTATTTTGATCAACCAACTTCTTAATTTTGGTAGTGATTTCGTATTCTAGACCTGTGGTGGTTTGTATGACTGGCAATGTCTCTTTGTTATCTTCAAACAAAATGACCATACCCATCAGAACTCTTTTAACTTCCATCTTATCGTTTTCTATTACTTGCATTTGAACAGGCATAATGCCCGCTTTTTGTGCTTCCTCTTCAACATTTTGATCATCCTCTGGTCTAAAGAATTCAAAACGTATATTTCCATTTGAGAAAGCTGCATATTCTTCGAGTATATCTTGCAAATATCTCCTGTTATTAGCATACTGTCCTGGCAGGTCATCTGAAAAATATACTTTCATCGTCAAAAGATCATCTATCTGCTCAATAACAGACCGGCTAGAGGAGGATAAAGAATATTTTTTATTATCTGTCAAATCAAAACGTTTAAACTGATTCTTGGATATCCCATTAATTAAAAAGAGAATGACAAAAAACAATAATCCAGGAATAAAAACAGATCTTTTTAAGTCTAGTCCAAACATATCAACCTACCTCCACCTTCTGACTTCTAAGGTCTGGACAGTGAGAAAAAGGAAAAATGCTATCATTGAAATAAAATAAATAAGATTTCTAGTATCAATGACACCTCTGGCTATATTTGAAAGATGATAGTCAACAGCTAAGAATTGGATGATACCTGCCAAAGAGTATGGTACAAAAAGAAGTGTTTTATCTAGCATAAAAAATACCAAAACGATAAATACGCCAATTATAAATGATACAACTTGGTTTTCTGTGACACTACTGGCATAAGTGCCTATTGCAGCATAAGTGGCTCCCATCAAAGCCAACCCGAGATAACCGCAAAGTACTGCACCGTGATCAACATTCGTTCCCACACTTAATAAAGTTAAAAAATGGATAGAGGTTGAAAATAAAGCTAATAATATCAGAGATAAAGCAGCTAAAAATTTACCCATAACAAATTCAAAACTGCTCAAAGGCAAAGTAGCCATAATTTCCATTGTGCCGATACTTTTTTCTCTTGATATCAAGCCCATTGAAACAGCAGGTATAAAAAACAAATAAACCAATGGTACAATATCAAATAAAGCACGAAGGTCAGACTGACCAAAAAGAAAAAAAGTATTAGTAAAAAAGTAGCCATTGACTAAAGCAAATATGACCAAAAAGATATAGGCCATTGGGCTATTAAAGAAACCTTTTAATTCTCTACTAAAAATAGCTCTAGTACTATTCATTGGATGCTCCAGAAGATGTTAAATTCCTAAAGATATCTTCTAAATTGGTAGTTTGTGGCATCATTTTTAGGATGACCCATTTGCTTTTGACAGCATACTTGAAGATATCCTCTCTTGGATCTTTGTCTTTAGGATATTCAAAATTGACTTTTTGAACCCCACCGGACTTTTCCATTGAAATAAATTTTACGCTTGGTATCTTTGCTTGGAGCTCTTGAGCACTTTTCTTAGTGGCCTTCATAACTTCCATTTCTAAAGATACATTACCCATAAAATCGCTCATCAATTCCTCATTGGTGCCATTTGCAACAATTTTACCCTTATCAATGATAATAATTTTGTCAACAGTGGCTTGGATTTCTTGGAGGATATGGCTGGACATGAAAACCAGTTTTTCTTTTCCAAGAGATTTGATCAAGCTTCGGATCTCTACGATTTGATTGGGGTCAAGACCTGTTACAGGTTCATCCAAAATTAAGATTTTTGGGTCGTGGATCATGGCAGCAGCTAAACCAATTCTCTGCTTATAACCTTTAGAACAATCAGCTATGACTTTGTGCACTACGCCTGACAACCCACACTTATCCACTACTCTTGATAGGGCTTGTTTAAAATCTGATCCTTTTATATTTCTGATAGAGCCTAAAAATTCTAGATAATCATAAACGCGCATCTCAGTGTATAAAGGATTTAATTCAGGGAGATATCCGATCATCTCTTGAATTTCAGAAGTATTGTCAACGATATCTAATCCATTAACCTTGATCTCACCATTGGTGGGGACTAAATACCCCGTTATCATTTTTAAAGTCGTGGTTTTACCGGCTCCATTTGCTCCAAGAAAACCAACAACCTCACCATCTTTTAGATCAAATGAAATGGAGTCTACAGCTTTTACGTTGCCATAGTTTTTTGAAAGATTTGAAACTGATATCATCTATATATTTATCACAAGGTTTTACGTTAAAACAATCAAAATAATTAAAATGTTCCGGCGAAATTATAATAATTTTGAAAAAAATCAAAATTGACTTTAAAAGATTTATTTAAGCATATTATAAATTCTAAAAAAAATAAATATGACGATATTGATAATAATTAGTGTAGTTACTGGGAAATAAAATCTAACATTGCCGTTTCCCAGTCTAATATCTCCAGGCAATTTTCCTAACCAGTTAAAGCTATTATTGAAATAATAAACGATCAAACCAGTAAGGCTGGTAAAAATACCGATAAAAAACAGCCATTTACCGATCTCTTTCAATGGATACTACTTATACAAATATAGATAATCGACTGCGAGCTGGGTTAAAGCTTTTGTACCATATTTTAAATTACGCTCATCAGCAAAAAAGTACGGTGAATGGTTCGGAGCTGCTTTGCTAGGATCAGGGGCGACACCATTAAAAAAATAGAGACCAGGAGCATGATCAGTAAAAAAAGGGAAATCCTCAGCACCCGTGATAAATGGAGTGATCTTCACATTTTCTTTTCCATAAACTCTTTCCAATGATGGCACCATTTTGTCCGTCAGGCTGGGCTCATTAAATGTAACTTTAGCTATATCGCTAAATATTTCGACTTTAGCTGTTGCGCCAGATGCAGATGCTATCATTTCAGCTTTTTTTCTTATGCTATCATGAATGTCTTTTCTTACTTCATCATTGAAGGTTCTTATGGTTCCCTCCATAACAACTTCCTCTGGAATGATATTGTTACGGACACCACCATGAATAGAGCCAATAGTTACAACTGCTGGAACTTGAGTTATATTTACCTCTCTTGCTACAATGGTTTGCAAAGCAGTAATAATTTGTGATGAGATTGCTATGGGATCAACACCCTTCCATGGCACTGCGCCATGTGTTTGTGATCCAGTCACCGTAATGCGCATCCTTTCTGCAGCTGCCATAGTTGGCCCTGATCTGTACTCAACAGTTCCAACTTTCCCAGGCCATGCATGAAGTCCAAAAATTGCATCAACTTTGGGGTTATTCATTACTCCTTCCTCAACCATGAATTTAGCACCCCCTTTTTCACCCAAGGGTGCCCCCTCTTCTGCTGGTTGAAAAATAAATTTTACAGTGCCTGGAATATCTTTTTTAATTTTTGATAGAATTTCCGCTGCTCCCATCAGGCCGGCAATATGATTATCATGACCACAAGCATGCATAACATCTACCTCCCTACCCTGATAGATACCTTTTGCTTTCGATGCAAAGGGAAGATCAACCTTTTCTTTTACTGGTAGAGCGTCCATGTCAGCGCGTAAAGCGACAACTTTTCCTGGCTTTCCGCCTTTTAATATGCCAACAACTCCAGTATGCGCAACCTCAGTCTGAACTTCCATTCCAAGAGATCTTAAGTGCTTCGCAACCTTTTCTGCTGTTTTGAATTCACGATTCGATAGTTCTGGATGCTGATGAAAATCTCTGCGCCAATCAATGACTTTTTTTTCTACACTTTTTGCAAGTTTATCAATTTTTTTATTTAATGAGCTTGGAGCTTGTGATAAGCCTAAGCTAAAAAATAAAATAGCAACTATTGTTTTTATCATTTCAAAATCCCTAATTAATATTTTTTAAGCGCACCATCTTCCCTTTTTGCCTTATTGACCATATTCTCCACATCTTTCAATAGCTTTTTAGCATCGAAAATAATACCATCTTTAATAGTATAATCAACTCCGCCAACTCTTTCAGGCTTGTTTTCATTATTGACAACTATGGCACCCGTTCCATATAAGACCTTAAAATTTGCTAAAGGATTTTCTTTTACAATAACTAGATCAGCTAAATAACCTGGCGCAATAAGACCGAAGTCAGGTTCTGTGCCAAGGGGCTTGTGTAAAGTTTCTGCACCATGCAATGTAGCAGCTCTTATCACTTCTAGAGGATGAAAACCTGCTTCTTGTAATAATTCTAACTCTTCAATATATCCAAAGCCAAAAAGCTTATAGATGAAACCTGAATCCGAGCCCGTAGTTACTCGTCCCCCAGCATTTTTATATTCGTTCAAAAACTGCATCCATACTTGATAGAATTTTTTCCAAGCGATTTCATCATGTGTGGTCCAATCAAACCAATAAGATCCATGCGCTTCTCTGTTTGGAGTGTAAAAATCCCACATGGATGGTAAGGTATATTTTTCATGCCAATCAGCATTGCGAGCAAACATAACGTTTCTTCCAGCTGCATAAATGGTCATAGTTGGATCCATAGTAAGGTCTAATTCAATCAACTCCTTCTTTAATGACTCCCATTTTTCTCCATTGGGTTTTACAAGTTTCCATTGGCGTGCAACTTGTCCAAAACGATGCTGTTCATTATTGTAATTCATGTCTATTGGGTAAGTTTGAACATCGGTTTCTTCATACATGGATTCAAATAAACCATAAAAGTGAGTTTGTGTTCCCAGGCCTAGCCTTGCAGCATCTAATGTGTTCATTCTTGCTACGCCCGTTTGGCCCAAATGAGCTGTGGTTCCCAACTTTTGCTTTTTAGCTTCATCAATAAGTGCGGCCATAATAACCGGATCATAAGAACCTAGCTTGAGGCCATCAACTCCTTTATTAGCAATATATCTTACCCATTTTCTTGCATTCTCAGGATCACGAATTGGACCACCTTTCCAGTCTTTGCCCTGACCAGGTCTATGATAAGCCCAAATCCTAGGCGCTGTAATTTTGTTTGCTTTCGAACGAGCTTTCTCTTTCAAAGTAAATTCAAGCGGACCGAGCCCAACACCTCTTACCGTAGTAACACCATGCGCTAACCAAAGCTTGTAAACATAATCGGTATCTGGTGCTTTCTGAGGATTCCCTGCGTGTACGTGTAGGTCGACAAATCCCGGTAAAACATAATGACCTGATGCATCGATTTCATAATCACCTTTCTTTGGTCTTCTGCTTTCTTTAATAGGCACTCCTGGATACCCAACGCTTTTAACCTCAGTAATTCTATTTTTCTCTATAACTATATCAACTGGCCCTACAGGAGGTGAACCATTGCCGTTAATCATGGTTGCTCCTCTGATGACCATTCTTTTAAAAGGACCTTGACCCTCAGAGCGATCAGATCCAGGGATTAAGGTCTCTCTATTAGATTGCCCTATTAATAATGTAAGAAATAATGAAATAATTGTAATATTGTTTATTTGCCTCATAACTTGCCCTCTCTAAGTTATTGTACATAATAACGATAATTCTTTGATATCAACAATAAAAATTAAAATAATTTTTCAGGATACACACCATTACTGGTTAGTTTTAATATACTTTCAGATACATTTTTTTTATCTTCTGGAAATGTTACGCCGAACCATTTTTCACTGGAAGTGAGGACATCAACAGACTCAACTCCCTCTTTTATCAAATCACTTATGACGCTTGGAATAAGAAATTCACTTTTTTCTTCATTTCCATATTCATTTAGAAAATGTTTGAATCTTTCTTCAAGATAGCCAAATACTTGAATGCCGAAGCCCCACATATTCATAGAAACTAGCTCATCGCCATGGAAAATTTTTTCAATCGATCTAATTTCACCATCTTTTTTTTCGATGTTATGTGTTTCTTCAACAGAAACTAGCTGCCTATTAAAGGAATTGCAAACCCCTCTAGATACACCACCAAATTCTGAAAGAGTATTTTCAAGTTTAAAGGATACCATGCAGAATTTATTTTCTTCATTTTGATAAAAATTAGAAGCTACTTGAAATGATTGTCTACCGTAAAAGTCATCCCCATTGATTGCTATAAATGGTCCAGATATAGCTTTCTTTGCACACAAGATAGCATGACCTGTTCCCCAAGGCTTTATCCTACTATTTGGAACTAAAAATGATTTTGGAACTTTATCCAATGATTGATAAACATGCTCAACATTAATCCTATCTTTGAATTTATCGCTAATTTTAGTCTTAAAATCCTCTGAAAATTCTTCCCGAATAATAAATACAACCTTTTCAAAACCACTTTTAATGGCATCATATACAGAATAGTCAATAATGGTTTCATTATTGGGACCAAAAGAATCAAGCTGTTTGAGACCTCCATATCTAGAACCCATGCCAGCAGCCATAACTAATAATGATAAATTGTTCACACTACATCCTTAATTTTATAATTTACAAGTTCCTCGATCGGTCTTAACCACATAAGCATCGCCACCTACATTTCTAATTGCTTCACAAACAGGATTAGGATCCTCAGGTGTCAATGCAAACATACAACCCCCTCCTCCAGATCCAGTGATTTTTGCACCATATGCTCCCGCATCCATAGAAGCTTCGATCATTCTATCTATCTGCATTGTGCTTACATTTAATTTGTTAGATAAGATTTCGTGATGTTTTAAAAGCAATTGACCGATTTTTTTAATACTAAAATCCTTTTTTGAAAGCTCTGCAATCCCCGCGAAGGAAACGTCTCTATTTTCAATAGTGGCATGCATTAATTCTAATTCGTTAGAATTTAAAAAATTATAATCATTTTTTAAGGCTGATCGATGTAAATCAAAATTAGGCTCATACTTTTTTAATTTTGATAAAATTTGCATGCGCTTATCTTTGCAGTTATGAATAATCTCAAGCGTATCTTTGGTTTCTTTCGAATCGCCAATGATTATGTTTCCAAGGTCTATGTCTAGCTTTGTCAAATTTTTTCTTAATGGATCGATGAGTAGAGTATTTCCAAACGAAACTGCATTTTGATCCATCATTCCACCAGGCTCATCAAATTCAAGAACTTCTGCTTTGAATGCTAAATCGGCAATAGTTTGAGCGGTTATTGATTTTTTATTATCGCTAACAAATGATAAAAAATTTATCCAGCCAACAACAATAGATGATGAACTGCTTAAGCCAGCTTTTATCGGAATATTGCTTCTTATAGTGCATTCAAAGCCATTATTGAAAATCATTCCTGATTCTTTGCATACTTTGATGCCACTTTTAAAGTAATCTCGAGAATTTTGATAATCTAATTGATCAATGTAAAACATCTCTTTCTTATTGATATCCGGAAGATTGATAATAACCTGTTTATCATATCTTTTTTTACCACTAATTATTGAACGTAATGAAATGGAAGTAGCTGCAACAGGAAGGCCTAAATAATCCTGATGTTCGCCAAAAAGACAAATCCTAGATGGTGTTGAGATATTAATCATTCTCAATAAGATTGAATAAAAAACCCATTCCGATAGCTGAAAAAACAATAAATATGTATCCTAAATTGTTTTGATAAATGATCTGGCCTATTCCAATAAGCAATGAGTATACAGAAAATATACCCAGGAACATTTTTAGAATATCATTAGGAAGGCTCCACTTTGGTTGCAAACCGCTAGAATATTTTTTCCACCCTGGACCACCCGGATTGATTTTTTTTACAAAATTTACAAGTACTTTTTCTTCCTCTGGCTTTGTAAGGAATGTTCCAATGATCCATACTATGGTTGTCAAAACAACGCCAATAATTATTTTTTCCCAGTCTTCCATTCCAAAATTGCCAAAATTTAAGAAACCAGCAATAATGACAGAGCTTATCATTGCAATAATTTCTGTTGTTGCATTTATTCTCCACCAAAACCATCTTAAGATATATATTGCGCCTGTTCCTGCACCGACCAATAGAAGCAGATTGAATGCTTGGCCAGCGCTTTGTAATGTGAGACCCAAACCTGCTCCGATTGTAATACTTATAACAGTAAAAACTCTTCCAGCAAAAACTAATTCTTTCTGAGAAGCATCTTGTCTTAAAAAACGATGATAAAAATCATTTACCAAATAACTTGCTCCCAAGTTTAATTGTGTTGACATGGTACTCATGAACGCAGCAATGAGCGATGCTGAAACAATACCAAGTAATCCGGATGGAAGCAAGGTTAACATGGCAGGATATGCAACATCATCACCCAATTTATCCTCAGATAATCCAGGAAAAGCATTTTGAATATCGCCTACCTCAGGAAAAATGATAAGAGATGATAAAGCTATAATGATCCAAGGCCATGGTCTGAGAGCGTAGTGTGAAAAATTAAATAAAAAAGTTGCGGCAATAGCATTTCTTTCATTCTTTGCTGAAAACATTCTTTGGGCAATATATCCACCACCACCTGGTTCAGAACCAGGATAGTATGTGGACCACCACTGAACTGCTAAAGGAACAAAAAATAATGGCACCCAAATATCGGGGTCCGAAAAATCAGGAAAGATCGATATTTTTTCTATAACGTTAGGATGATTAATTAAATTGTTAATCCCTCCGATTTGTGGAAGCGATATCACATAAATTGCTGCCCAAACAGA
>ENA-OSEY01001276-OSEY01001276.1-marine-metagenome-genome-assembly--contig:-NODE-1276-length-17628-cov-8.832773_pt1 | contig 17628 bp, 24 predicted proteins | sample MGYA00248465_ERZ534230 | MGnify/ENA primary metagenome ERZ534230 (study PRJEB26409, sample SAMN06344110) | marine metagenome | isolation source: Sea water from surface | place: Atlantic Ocean:Southern...
TATTGATTATTTTATCCTGCTCTAAAGTCAGGCCTGTCCAGGCAGCAACAGAAGCTAACGGCGTTACATATGTCACTTTATATCCACCCAAAGCGAGCTTTTCGGCTATTACGCTCGCCATATAAAAATGATCATCATCATAAACAATAACAGGTGCTCTTGATTTAATTTCCAAGTTATTTTCAAAAATATCATCCGGTGTATAAAGATTGAAACGATCCAATGAAAAAGAATGAGGATTAGAAGAACCGACACCGTCTCTTCTCCAATATGAGCCTGTTGCAAATATAATGTTGTCTGCTTCAAAGTTTTTTATATCTGAAGCATTTAAGCGACTTGAATAATAAATCTCAGAATTAGAGTTTTGATTAATTTCATTCATTCTGTAGTCCCTTACTCTAATCCATTCACCCAAGCCTGGAAGACTGGCTTCTTTGATAATTCTACCACCCGCCTCTTTTTCAGCTTCCGCTATTATTACTTTATGACCCGCCTTAAGTAATACCCGCGCGCATTCTAATCCTGATGGACCAGATCCAATAATCAAGAAGCTATCCTGAGTTTTTTTTGTTTTTGATACTATTTCAGGATGCCATTTCCTTCGCCATTCCTCTGATATTGTAGGGTTCTGCGTCCATCTAATTGGCAAACCATACCCATCCATAGAAACGCAAATATTACAGCCTATACATTCGCGAATACGATCAATTTTGTTTTCATATATTTTTTTTGGTAAAAATGGATCTGCTATTGAAGGCCTGGCGCCACCAATAAAATCAAGTTTATTTTTCTTAATATAATGATTGAAAAGAAGTGCACCCCGACAATGTATTGGTGTGCCTTTCACATAGATGTCAGTATAGTTGTAATACTTTTTGACATTCGATACAGTGCGAGGAAATGCAATCTCTTCTGGTGGAAGTGTCTTGAACTTTGCACGACAATCATCAATAAATTTAATCACATCTTCTTCTGTACCATTCATCATCAACTTGAGTCCATCCTTAATCATAGTGCGACAAGGTGCAGGGGTTGATGACTTGACTGCTTCAATGCCCATCATCTTCAGTTTAGGTTCCTCATAACGAACACCTTCACTATCCCATACATTTAAGATATATCTTTTCTTTGCTGTCCAGATACCACGCTCTGCGATATTCTCTCGCTTCATAAACATCTTTTGGTCGTAAGCATTTACATACGCGGCCAACGCTTCATAAGAACTCTCAATATACTTTTCAAATTCCATTTCACAGATCTTATTAAGGAACGAAACAATGCTTTCATTAGTTTTCTCTCGCCCTTCGTATACAGCATCAACCAAAGGGCCCAAGTTGAGGTAGATACTATCAGTATCACTAGCAATAACATAATCAACATCCTCCGTTTTTAAAATTTGATTAATCTTTTCATTCATTTTATTTTCGATCCACCGGATGGATACCTGTCCAGATAGAGTGATGGCTTCTGCGTTCGCAAGTTTATAATAACGAAAGTATTGATTACCAATAGCACCATAAGCAGAATTGAGTTGTATCTTCCGTGCCATTTGGATATTGTTGCACCTTGATATCTCTTTTTCAAGTGCTTTTGTTTTTTTCTTTTCATACTGTTGTTTCGCCTCCAACATTTTCTTTTTGTAAATGGTTCGATCTTTATAGATCTTTTCCATCAACTCTGGCAAGAATCCACGAATATCTTTTCGATACATTGCTCCGTTCGCACAGATAGCATTATCCTTATACATCTCAAATGTAACTTCTTGATTCAAAATCTTATCTACTCCCGAATGTGGATGCCTTGTATCAAGTAAAGTTTCGGGTGAGATATTATACTGCATAATTAAATGCGGATATAGTGAGTTAAGGTCAAAGGAAACAACCCAATCATACTTTCCGGGAATAGGTTCTTTTACATATGCACCTTCATATTTTTCAGACTTATTTGATCTTTCTCTGGGTGGTATGACAATATTTCTTTTTTTAAGATAATTGTAGATAATTGTATCCCACATACGAACTTGTGAAAATACATCAACATAGTTTGCCTTTGCGTCATAGGCCATTGTGATTGCAAGTTCAATCAACTTCATCTTGTCTTCCAGACGGTCAACAAGTTCCACATCAATGATGTTGTATTCTACAAACTTTTGCCATCCTTTTGTATAGAAATCCTTGAATGTGTCATACTCAGAGTGATCAAGTTTTTTTTGTCCAAGTTCAACACTTGCAATGTAATCTAATCGATAAGATTCTTGTGCCTTATATGTAAACTTCTTATAAAGATTGAGATAATCGAGTTGAGTAATACCACCCACATCATATGCGATATGTTTACGACCTGATATGTAAATTTCATCCTCAGTTACTAAACCCCAAGGTGAAAGTCTTTTCATTAACTTTTCACCAAGAACTTTTTCCAATCTACGAGATAGATATGGAATATCATAAAGTTCAATATTCCAGCCTGTAATAACTTCTGGTGTATTCTCTTCAATCATCCACCAATTGATAAAGGCATTTAGAAGTTCATACTCCGAATTGAATGACTTGTAAATGACATTATCTTGTTTATTATCAAATTCACCCTGACCCCATGTACGAATTTGTTTTGTATTATAATCTTGTATGGATATAAGTAATATTTCTTCTGCAGCAGATTCTACATCAGGGAATCCGTTCTCTGATTTAACCTCTATATCAAGAGTGGTTAATTTAATTTTGTTTACATCGAACTTGATTTCTGGTTCGGGATACATCTCTGAGATGTATTGATAGATATACCTATCGTTTCCATATATTTTAAAGTTTTCTATCTCCGCATACTTCTTAAAAAATTCACGACAATCACGAACTGAGCCGGGATTGACAGACTCTACATACTCACCTGTAAGTGTTTTATATTTACTTTTTCTTTTTGAAGAGACAAAGAGTGTAGGTGAAAAAGTTTCCCGTGTCATGAAATGTTTCCCATTTTCATAACCACGAACTAAAAAATTATTTCCAACTAACTGAACATTAGTATAAAATCTCATCAGGCAATCAAATCAACATACTCAGATAGTATAGCAGCAGTTGGAGTAACTATGGTAAGAATACTATCAGAGTGTATCATCATTTCGTTTTGGGATGTAAAATCTAACCATGTTTCTAAATCATATCCCTTTTCTGTTTTCACCATTTTAAATGGTTTTGTCATTTTACAATCAGGCCCACCAAGTTCCGTATCAACTTCCATAATCTGAGAGATTAACAGGTCTCCATTCTTAAGTAATAGACATTTAATAATCTGATCCATTTACCTTCTCCTCATACATTTTCTTTACAGTTTCAATAGGTTCAACTAAAGCAACCACCTGAGAAGTAGATACAGGTACATCGTCTTCGCTACTCACTAAAATCCATTTTGATAATGATATCTCAACCGATGTTTGAGGATCTTCTTTTTCCTCAGTGAGATAAACGGGTGAGTTAATTACCAATTTATGTGGTTGTTTAAACAAGTATGCAATTGGTCTATCTTTGGATACAATCTCTTTCATTTCTGCAATGATTTGTTCACCAGATTGAAGAACAGCAACTTTAATCGACATAATAAATTATCTCCTCACCTTATTATAACATAAACAAACGAATAGTCAAGCAAATATATATGAACTAATAGACGGAGTACAGATAAGATAGATTCCAATGATTGCAAGAAAGGCAGCGTGATTCATGTGAATAAGTATTTTTACTTATTATATATAAAAAAAAGGGATCCGTCAAGATCCCTAAGTTCCATCTCGAACTCAATATATTTAGAGATAGTTTTTACGAGCATGATGTTCTGGAACTACTTTACCCAACTTAACGGTAAGAAGTCCATCCTTGAATTGAACCTCTCTGACTTCAACATCGTCTGAAAGTGCCCACTCTCTTGTGAAAGATCTCTGAGCCAGTCCCTGATGGACATACTCGGATCCTGTCTCCTTAGTTTCTTTCTGTCCTTCGACAACAAGTTTTCCATATTCAGTGTAAACCTTTAGTTCTTTTTTGCCAAATCCTGCAAGAGCAATCTCAAGCACAGACTCAACATTATTTACATGAATTAAATTGTAGGGTGGATAGTTTGTTGTGGTTTCAAAAGAATTAAAAAAGCGGTCAAGGTAATCATCCATACCAATCCCGTTCTTTGAAATTATTTTCATCAACTCTGGTAAGTTTGCAGAGTGATATCTTTGTAGTGAAGTCATAGTGTCCTCCGATAAGCGACTTTATTACTGTGAGCCCAATGGCACCCACACTTCTATTTAACCATACCCATAAAAAAAGAGGGGTGTATAAACCCCTCAGATTATGTTCGGTTATAACCGTTTAAAGATTAAACGCTTTGTTTAGTTCGGTTCCCAACACCTCACTCATGATCTTAGTAAGTTGAAGGTAACGAAATTCCATGTTAATTGCACGAGAACCTTCACAAGCATTCTTAAAGGTTAGATCATCGAACTGTAGATCATCATGTGCATTACTCCAATTAGGATAGAATGTATTCTTCTTATCGAAGTAAGCTCTGTCATGTAGTTCTACAGCTTCTTGTATTTGTTCATAGGTTGTGAGACCATTGTACATCATGTAGAACAAGTTCTGTATGAGTGATTTTCTTTTAAGAAGTTTCTTATCTTCTTTAGTTATTTTTTCATCGATCATTTGATCTAAGAAAGATGCAAGATCAATAAAGGTATCTCGGATTCTGATTTGTTCAGCAGAACTCAAGAAATCACTCTTATAAAGTTTGGTCTTTGATGATTGTGATATTGGAGAATATGTAGTCTCCTTCTCACCTTCGGGATCAACATCTGCAACATTTAACACAAAGTCAAGGCAGTCAACAATCCAGTCATCACCACAGTAACGTTTTTTAAAGTTCTTAAACATGTGTCCAAGTAACTGTGGGATTTCTGAACGAAGAGATCTAACGTAATCTGCCCAAGGTGAGTTGAGTGCGTTACGAATTTCTTGTGGGTTTGGAAATACACCACTGTTAGTATTCAAAAATACCTCTGATAGTCCATCATAACCGATTTGAGTATACTCACTGATAATAATGAGTCTGTTCAAAAGTGTACGTTGAACTGGTTTGGGTAAGTCAGAAAACTTATTTTTGTTACGTTTTACTGTGAATACTGATATGGAGTGATCTTGAGGATCTCTGATGTATCCATATCTTCCCTCTGGGATTGAGTAAATGTCATTGATCAAATTGATCAGGAACTGAAGACGGTTGTTTCCGTCTAATACGATATACTCAAGTCCAGCTTCTAGGATGGGTTCGTATATGTTTGAGATTGCTCTGTCATCTGGAGCTACTTGTTGAAGTTTGTATAGTGCGTTTTCCACATCCACTATAACGATTACACCTTCAACTCTGTCCATACACAGAGATATAAAAAATGCTTTTTGGTCTTCTTTTGACCATGACTCAGGACGTTGGAAGTTTTCTGGTGCTACGTTTAATGCGTACTTGACCACGACCTGCTGCAACCCCATTATGTTTGGTGTCTTCTTGACTACTATAGGTTCTCCACCTCTAGCAGGATCAAGGTTTAAGGGTTGGTGTCCATCCAAAAATGGTATAGGACTTTTGGGCAACTCATAAGAGTTGGACATAGGAATTCTCCTTTGTGATGCACAAACTGTGTGCTAATCAGTCCATAGCTAATACTCTACAGCAACATCGTCTCAGTGTGTTAGAGAAGAATGTGAATCTTTCCCTTAATTGGGTTCGATACTATTAATTTATATTATGATAAAAAGTATGTCAACAATATTATTGTACGGTTTCCTCTACCTTCTTCTTTTTAGATCCAATATTATACTTAGTCTCCAAAATCCAGTCACCCTTATCTTTGTAAGATAATACTTTTATTTGATTAAGAGGTGCTACATCTTGTATTGATTCTGATTTAACAATACCAATTAACCCCCAATCAACTAATAATTGAACTATTCTATTTCTTCTCTGAACATCATTAATTGTAAGGTTCGCATGCTTGCCATCAAGGGCGAAGAGCTCCTTAAAATGTACAAGATAATACCGTCCTTGTTTATGTAATATATGACAAGATTGATATATTTTCTTTTCCTTCCTTGATGCTACACCAATACGAGTTAATGTTTCCCTTACCTTCAAAAAGTCGTCTGGTTCATTTAGTGTCACTTCGACCATCTGGTCAGGATTCCATTTCACATCAGGTTCCTTAAGAACGCTCATTGTCTTCCTCCAATATCAAGTTTAGATTTAATAAAGTTCAGTTGTTCTTTTGTAAGAATCTTTAGAATCTGTTCCGCTTTTGCATTACTACATTCATAGTATGTTTTGACAGTATCAAGGTCATTGATCTTGTCTTTACGCAACCAAGGAGAGAATCTTTTCTTCTTCCTCACTATATGTATAAAAAAGTCATGTTGCATTTTCTTTGGTAGAAATGGATACTTATTCATTTCATTTGCAAACATTACTGTATCAAGATGTCCTGATAAACACTTATTAACTATAAAAGGAGGATATTCTTTTTCGACTGATGGATCTTCATCAATTTGATTAATTTTATTAAGGTTAATTGAGTTTAACCAATCTTTTAGTTCCATCAGTTTCATTATCAAAATAAGAAGAGCAAGAGCATACAAGATTACGATCACCGTAAACATTGTCAATTCTTGATACAGCAGGCCAAAATTTATTAGTTTGATCTACAGGATATGCTGCTTGTTCTCTTGTATAATTATACACCCATTCTGTTGAACTTACAACCCTTGCGGTATGTGGTGAATTCTTAACTATCTCAGGAACTGTGAATATTTCTCTTCTTATCATCTCCATCGCTTTTGCAAATCTTCTTAGTTCATCTAATGATTCACTTTCAGTTGGTTCAACCATCATAGTATTTGTGACTGGCCATGATAATGTAGGAGCATGAAATCCATAATCCATTAATCTTTTTGCGATGTCCTCTGCTGAGACAGGAAAATTTCTACAATCAAAAATACACTCATGTGCGATTCGATCATTCTCTCCTCGATACAACACTTTAAAATATGGATCAATTTGATGTGCTAACCAGTTTGCAGATAACAAAGATACCTCACTTGCTTTCCTTAATCCATCTCCACCCATCATTCTTATATACATCCAACTAATAGGTAAAATAGACGCACTACCATATTCTGCTGATGAAACTCGATGAGTTACAAAGGGTGTTAAATGTTTTGCAACACCAATCGGGCCAACTCCGGGGCCTCCACCACCATGAGGAATACAGAATGTTTTATGTAAATTAAGATGACATACATCTGCTCCATAATCACATGGTTTTGCAAGTCCTACTTGTGCATTAAGATTTGCACCATCAAGATATACCTGACCACCATTCTCATGAACGATTCTACAAATATCTTTGATAGTTGGTTCAAAGACACCATGAGTAGATGGATATGTAATCATAATACATGAGAGTTCAAATGTATTCATGATTGCTTTTTTCTCTAAGTCTTTTAAATCAATATTACCGCTATCATCACATTTGATAGGAACAATCTTCATGCCCGCCATGACAGCACTTGCTGGATTAGTACCATGTGCACTTTCAGGTATAAGACAAACGTTTCTCGTTGTATCACCGTTACTTTTATGGTAATCTTGTATCGCTAACAGACCTGCATATTCACCCTGTGATCCCGCATTTGGTTGAAGGGATATTGAATCAAATCCAGTTATTTCACACAACCATCCTTTTAATTCTTTAATAATAATATCATAACCTATTGTTTGAGATGCTGGTGCAAATGGATGTATATTTGCAAACTCTGGCCATGATACTGGCATGAGTTCTGACGCTGCGTTTAGTTTCATAGTGCAACTACCAAGTGGCATCATACCATTCACTAACGAAAAATCTTTGGAAACTAATTCATTAATATACCTCATCATATTTGTTTCGCTATGATACTTGTTAAATACTTCCTGAGTCAACCAAGGTTTAGTTCTCTCTGAATTACCTAGCCAATGATAATCCCCTATCGAATCACTCACATGATCGATAGTATCAAATCGATTAGTTAAATCTAATTGTGAATCTATGAGTTGTTTTATTTCTTCAAGTGTTGTACACTCATCTAATGTGATTAAAGTATAACCATCTTCATAACGCACATTAAATCCTTCTAAAGCAAGAAAACTTTTAAATCTAACGGTATCGAATCCTTCAGACTCATCAACTTCAATTCCACACCATCTCAATGCTTTTTGTAGTATTTGTCTATATTTTAATACTCTGGTTGCTATTTTTTTCAGACCTTCCGCACCGTGGTAAGCAGCATAAAAACCTGCCATATTTGCGAGGAGTGCTTGAGCAGTGCATATATTGGATGTTGCTTTGTCTCTTCTTATGTGTTGTTCCCTTGTTTGTAATGCTAATCGCAACGCTTTATTACCTTGACTATCTACCGACTGCCCTACAATACGTCCGGGAATCTTTCTTTTATATTTGTCACTTATTGCAAAGAATGCTGCGTGAGGGCCACCAAATCCCATAGGAATACCAAATCTCTGCATACTGCCAACTGCAATATCAAATCCCATGTCTCCTACAGGTTTCATAAGAACTTGACATAGTGGATCTACAATCGCAATCTTCATACACTTATATACACTTGCAATACGAAGAAATGCACTTGGATCTCGAAGACTACCTTTATTATTTGGTAATTGAACTATCAATCCAAAAGCATTATCAAACTCATCAAGATCTGTTAGTGTATACCAATCAACTAATTTGATTTTGATTCCTAGTGGTTTTGCCCTTGTTTCCAATACTTTTAATGTTTGAGGAAATACTTCACTATCTACTAAAAAAATATTTTTATTTTTAGAATTATTATAAGCAAGTATCATAGCCTCTGCTGCTGCAGTGCCCTCATCTAATAACGAAGCATTTGCAACTGGAAGTCCAGTTAGTTCTGTGACTAAAGTTTGAAAATTAAATAATGCCTCCAATCTACCTTGAGATATCTCTGCCTGATATGGTGTGTAGGAAGTATACCATGCAGGATTCTCAAAAACATTTCTTTGGATTACGGGTGGTGTAATTGTTCCATAATATCCTTGCCCTATCAAACTTCTTTTTATTTTGTTTTGATTTGCTATCTCTTTTAATTCTGAGAGTGCCTCTTGCTCACTACAACCATTTGGTAATTTATAATCTCCTCTTAATAATATTGAATCTGGAACTATCTGTCTAACAAGTTCATCCAAACTAGAAAGACCCAAATCCTCTAGCATTTGAGTCTGTTCATTTTCGGTTATACCGATATGTCTTGAAATAAATTCTGTCATTAAATACCTTGATCTTTTTGACTTTTGAAGAAATCTGATAACGATGATTGCAATTGGCCCTCATTTTCTTTTGGATCTAATTTATTGTATCCTTTAATTTTTTTCCAATCATTGTACATTGCCTGTAAGAACCAACTTGAGGCAAGACTATCTGCTCCTGATTCTAATAATTGTACTTGTCTTGAAGATAGTTGTCGAGATTTAATATCTATGTACTCCGATCTCCAATTAGTATCGTCATAAAGTGGTGTTGTCATTATCCGTATGTAAAAGTTTTTCCTTTGATTTGAGATTGTCCTTCTGGGTTTTTACCCTGTGGTTTAAATTTTCCTAATTTAATGTTCTTTGATTTGCCAAGTCCACCTTTTCTTGTTGCTGATAGTGTACCAGTTTTTTTCGTTTGTGTCAAGACGGAATCCTGTCCATACTTCTTACCTAACTTTTTAACCTCTTTCTTGAACTTTCTCTTACCCATCTTACCAGATGAAACGACATGACTTCTTTCTTTTACTTTTCTTTCTTTACCATCATCACCTTTCTCCATATAAGATCCAGTCACTTTTGTAGCACCACCCAATCCTCTACCACGAATATCCTTATCTAGTTGTTTAGCTCTCGCACGATTTTCTTTCTTTGACTTGTCACCTCTTGACGCAGACATCAAAGCAATACCACCTTTGTCAGATTTACTTTTTATTCTAGAAAGACTACTCTCGTCTAGGAACTCCTTGAATGTCTTCATTCTTCGCACAAATTTTTTAAGTATTTATTATCGAATGATTTGTATGTCATCATCTTGTGTCCATAGTTCTACCTTATTTCTGAATCTATCTTCTCTCTTTAACTTATCATATCTCTTACTTGCTTTCTTTTTCCACCATGAAATGATGTTATCAAGATAGAACTTATCCCAATTTTGACCACGAACTAATTTATCTTGTTCACCTAGTAAGACTTCACGAACATTAGAATATCCATAATCTGAAATATAAAACCTTTTCTTTTGAGTTAGATTAAGTGCCATATCTATGATATCTGTGAATTGTTTCAATTCAGTTTTCATATCATATTCCTTCATAGAATTTTTAATAATTGATATCATCTTTGATTGTCTTTTCATCTTCTTTGAAGATGCCTTATTGTCTGTTAATGGTGTATTATTATTCCATTCTTTAAAACGATTATGTAATTTGTGAAATGCATCATCATGGAGTAATGGTGTAAACTTACTTTCAGTCAATCCTTTATATCTCATAAAAGGTTTTAGGCCATCATACTGTGATGCTGATGTTGTAGATCCATATAATGATGTTGTTTCAAAGAGTGCAATATCCTTATCAAAAACTTTAGATATAGTTTCTCTTGCAAAATGTGAACAACAAAGCAATGCTAATAACTTTCCTCCAAGATAATTATATCCAAATGGTTGTGAAGGAACTATCACAAATCCCATTGCAGTATGTCTATTCATTAAAGTTAGATTAGCTGGTTCACCTAACCAAAGATTTCTAGGTTTAGAATTAATTGTAGGAGATCCAAATCTAATAAATCCAATAACTTTATTCGTATTCTTTTCATATACCATCCAACGCAATTCTCTTCCGGGAATATTTGTTTCATTATTATGAGATGAAACAGCACCCAACATAGTTTTATAGTAGTCTTGCGGAAGACTATTTTGAAATCTATCACCTATAAAACGAATATTAAAATCCATATCATTTGGATGAATATCCTCATTTAAAAATTCATCTTCAAATGATGTGAGAGCACTATAACTCTTGACAGTTTCTTTCTTTACATATCTAAGATAGTCTTCAATATTTCCCATCTTAGAAAAGTATTGAATAAACTCATCAGCAGCCCAAAGAGTATTATCTTTTGATATAAGATTAATCGTCATGATCGTCCCAAGGATCTGTTAATCCATCATTAGCAAAGAATCCTTTATAGATTCCATACCCTGCTAATAATATTGTAATCACTGCAACAGAAATAGGGAATGTAATGTTAGGGTCTAATGTTAAATGTGGTATCATAATGGCATAATTCCATATGGATTTCTTTTTTTCTCTAACAAATCCATTTCCATTTTAATCTCAATTATTTCAGTAAGATCTCCGACTTTTTCAGACATCTTACGATATCCATTACCAACATATATTTGACCTGCCATAACTGCAATAGTCGCAGCACCCCAAAAAATGTAGTATCTACTTGATTTCACTTGATGTTTCAGTTTTGTATAAGATTTAGTCATTTTGATCTTGACGCGGATAATAAACCTCAACATAAGAATTACATCGAGGACATGATAAGTTTGTTACCATACTATACTCTGCTTCATCAAAATCGTCAAGATCATGATCACCACCCCAGATTAATTCTGTGTTACAGTGCCAACAGTTCATAATATTAGTTTCTTAGTTGGTTTTGATATTTTGCCGAACATTGAATTGTATTGTTCGATAATATCCTCTTGAGGATCTGCCTCATAGACAACATATTTTTTAGTAACTTCAATTCCACTTCCTTTTGATAATAAAGGAGACCAAGGGGCAAATGCAATTTGTCCTTGATGCTGTGAAGGAACAGCTACTATTGGATTTTCGATTATGTAATAATCTGTTGTTTTCTCAACGACATCGGTGATTACATCTTCACCAGACCACATACGAATTAATTTTACAGTCATTTGAATTCACACTCCACCATAATTTCGGTTAAACAAGCAAGTAGGTTAATTTCTTGATCTGCCACAAATGCTACTTGGTACTGGTATTTAGCCAGAATAAGAACAGCAGCAGGAATAGAACTAGAGACCAAGGTTTCATATAAACTATCATAGATACGACGAAAAAGCAAAGTAGTATCATTATCCAAGTTGGTATTAACCCACTTACGGACTTCAGAAAAGTTTTTTTCTTTGAGATTCTTGGTGAGATCATTTATAGAAACATCAGAAAAGGACGCTAGTATGCCAGAGTCTATTTCACCTCCGACCGAGTATCTTTGACACTCATTAAGGACTCTCCTCCAATCAGGAAAGTGTTTACTGATTAACTCAGCAACAACCTTCTTATCACTCTTAATATTTTCTTTGTCAAGAATATGATTTATTCTAGAAAAGAATTGTGCTGCTATTGTTGGTTTGTCTTTTTTATTAACTGAGAAGTCAACAACAGAACACCTAGAATGTAATGGGTCGATAATTTTGTTTTTGTAGTTACAGGTAAAGATAAACCTGCAGTTTTTGGAGAACTCCTCAATACTCGCTCTGAGAAGGAGCTGTACATCGGAAGTGGTATTGTCTGCTTCATCAATGATGATGACTTTATGTTTCGACTCACTTGTAAGAGAGACGGTAGATGCGAAGTTCTTTGCGTTTGTCCGAACAGTGTCAAGAAAACGTCCTTCATCCGATCCATTAATAACATAATAATCTGCTCCAAGTTGATTACACAATGCCTTTGCAACTGTTGTCTTACCAATACCCGGTGGGCCTGATAATAACATGTTTGGTATCTCACCTGCATTTAAGAAATCTTGAAATGTTTTCTTAATACCAGTTGGCAAAATGCACTCATCAATTGTTTTAGGTCGATACTTTTCAACCCAAATAAAATCACTCATACCCAATCAGGTTTGCGATCTGGTTTCCTAAGATAATTATCGCACACCCAAGGTTTAGATGCAATGTATCTTTTATACTTAGTTAGAATATCAATACTTGGATCATGCTTGAACTCATCAGGGCCTGCGAAAGCAAATGGTGTTGCCTCTTTATGACAATCTAATGTCTTACCTGTATGCTTTTCAAATACTTGTTCAGCTGCATTCATCGCAGTTTGACAAGAATGTACTTTACCATATCTGGTTTCATACTCATTAAGTAAAGCAAATCCATGTTGAATCAACCATGCAGTATTAGCAATACTTTCTGCTGCCCATATAGTACATGGATGGCCACGGAAAGCACCTTTCTCAGTATTGTAAGGTGAACCATCTTTCTTAGGTAACAAATCATTACCCCAATTATAATACCACTTTGAGAAAACTACTGCCAACATTTGACAAGTTTCAAGTGGCATCTTGACCACATGTTTATCAGGCAAGACTTGTGCTGATAGATTTGGGTCGGGATCAGTAACAAAAATATTCATACATTTATTATATCATAGGATTTATTTTTTGCCAATATTAAGATATATCAGATTCTTCATGTGGCATTTCCTCAAACCTAAATGTTCTTTCAACACCATCTCTTTTCACACCACGTTCATCTACGATACCATCTAATGGTTTCATAGATTTTAAAGTTTTAGTGACTCTGTTTCTAACAACGTCACGATAATCACTTTCCCATTTTTCATACACTTCATCACTATCATGATGTATAACAGCAACAAATCTCAAAGCATCTGGATTATTTAATATAGCATCCCAAATTGTTAATGATAATGTTTTAGGGGCTCCTGTTCCACCATGAACAACAACCACTCTACCTTTATCATCACTTAACTCTTCAACTCTTTTAACAACTTTTTTGTGATTAAGTGGATTTCTTTTTGAGTGATAATCAATGACCTTAGAACCTGATATTAATTTAACATTAGAATAAAAATCTTTCTTAGCTTTCCTAGCGATAGATCCAGCTTTTTGTGGAGAACATTTAAGTATACTATAAATGTAATTCAAAGAGTAATCTGAATTGAATTTGATTTTTTTATTACTCTCTACATAAAAACTTTGTAGTGTTTTTATTAAATCATTAGCACTTGTTGGTGTCTTAATGACTTCACTTTCGGGATTCATTAACTGACCAAGATACCTTAATTCATCTAAATTAATTTCATAATGATCCATAAATTTTTTAGGGATTATCGCAACTCTTAATTTTGTAGCAAAATCTATAGTTGAAACTGCTAGTAAAGTGCTATTACCATCAATAATCATATAACGACCATTTCCCAACTCGACCAGTAAAATACGACTACAATCTGAGGTATCACCTTTTTGTTTTACTAAATGTCTAATTTCTGTAATTAATGGATTATCCTCATACCTAACTTGTAAAGCTGTTATTTTTGAGTCAGGCCCTCTATCTAATAAATCTGATTTATTCCACAATTCTGAAATATTAAAATCACCCTTATCTACTTTTGGAAATACGAAGTCTTTAATCAAATCTTGCCTAACAGGAACTTTGAAAGCAGAACCAGCTGCTGCCAAATTGTAATACATTTTATTACTTACAACTTCATTATCTTTGTGTATCTTTGCTTCAAGATTTTTCATTTCATCAAAAGACCCGACACCGAGTATTTTATACTCGAATATCGGGCTCATTCCAGAAAATAAATCTATAAATTTTAGGTTTCTTGAACTATGCCAGTATCCATCTCCTAATGTTCCAAGATGAGATCCAACATATTTCATACCGTTTTCTATGTTTGTATATTCATAAACAAAAGCGTCATACGAAGATATACCTACAAGTACATCATTGTTGACACTTATAATTGAATCAGGTTTTTTCATTTTTTTAATTTTAAAGTACTTGGCTAATCGCCTATGTTATTTATTGTATCAGATATTAAACGATCTGTCAACACTCTTTTCATAAGTTCGAGAGTTATCTGTTGTGGTCTTTGTTTCCACCCATACCAAACACTTTTTTTACCCTCTGAATGTGGTGGCACTTTTGATCTTAGATAATATTGATCTTCGGTTACATCATATATTGTATTTCCATCCTGTAACCACCAATGTTTTTCATCTCGAAAATCAATAGCACTAAAAGGAACAAGTTTATCTGTATCCATTAAAAAGAAAAGAGCTTGTGACGAGTGATAGCAATGTCCATAATATTTGTATTTTTGAACATCAGTAGCATACTTTAGTCTTTTTCCTTTTAAAAGATCTCCTGATAAATTATCTTGTATTTTTTCTATGACATCATGAATGTCATCATATGGATAAGGTTCAAAGGTAAGTGTTCTTGTTTCAAAAACTTTCTTACCATCATACCTATTTCTCTGTACTTTCTTCAGTTTTCCACTCCCGTTTTTCATAATCAAATCTAGGATGAGGTTGAGCAGGAACCCAAGGATTCTTAGATTCGTTTTTAATAACGATAAATTTATCCTTTGCAAAAGTTCCTGCAATCTGCACACTAATATCATCACCATCTTTCCAGTTTATTTCACCTTTCAGATTCGTGTGAAGCATGGCTTCCTGTATTTGGTCAATAATTTCTTGTGTGAGTTTCATTCTACTATATCAAAGTGCCATTTAATGTGCTTAATATAATCAAAAGTGCAACCAATATCTTTGTCACACTGAATATCATATTTTCTATCACAAAGAAAATTTCTTAGCTCTTGAATCGATGAAAAAGAACCCTGAGTTTCAAAATTTTCGTTGTATAGAATGTACTTCATTTCTTTTTAAAGACTCCTAATTTTGTTAGGAGATAAAGTGCTAATGCTGTCCAAAAGACAACTTCTAATCCAATGTTATTCATCGTCAAATATTCCGTAAGGTGTTAGATCGTATTTAACATTTGCGATACCTTCATGCTTTACTTTAGTAGGTTGTCCTATTTTATCTAAAACAGCAACTGGTATCTTCTTTTTAGTAATGTCATAAGGAATAGGTGCATTTGATACACATACTCTTATACATTCTAATTCTTCATCAGTAAATTCAAACCTGTGCATTATGTAGATAACTGAATGATTTTAGAAATATCAATTACTGCAAAGAAAGAAGATACAAAAGCAATATCATATGCTTTACAGTTAATTGAGAATGGTAATACTAAAAGATTACCAAAAAGTCTAGCTGTACAACCAGACTTAACATCAACATATAAAACTAGAAAGTAACCTAATATTAAAAGAATACTTCCTATCAATCGACATCTATTAATAGCGGTCATTCAAATGTTGAGTCAGGTTCAAGTGCTATGTAATAAGTAAGATTTAACTTACTATTTGTAAACTTAGATAATAGTTTAGATGATACTACAACATCATATGAACCGGGAATAATACGAATATTTTCCACCTTAAAGTTAAAGGTAAAGTTTTTAGTTGTTTCACCAACAGTAACTGCATATTCATTTGATGTATCGTTCTTCTTATCACGAACAATTAACTTAACAACACCCGCTTCACCTACTACTGATAGATCAGGTAATTGATATACTGCAGCAGCCTTGAGTAACTTTTCTAAAGCATTACTATCTAATTGAAAACATGCATCTTGTGATGGTAGAGATATCTCTTTCTCAGGTGGTGCAATTATGACCTGTGGATCTGCGAAGAAATACTTAACTCTTCTCCTACCTTCACGGATTGTAAGATATGTTTCCTCAGAAAAATCAAGATCTGGATCTTGATGCAAACTTAATCCATTTAGAAACTGATTTAAATCATAGATTGCAACATCTCTTGGAAAATCTTCTGGTATCTCTGCTTCAGCAAGAATGTTTTTTGCAACAGATATAGTGCGAAGATGATTACCTTTTTTCACAAGGATTGAATTATTGATTCCTGCAAAATTTTTGAGGATACCTAAAGTGTTATCACTTAAATTCATTGACATAATTGTTAAGGCATTTGTTCAAAGTTTCCTGATGGCATTGATGGTGTTCCATAGTGCTCATCAAAGTGTAATAATAGCATAGCATAATGTATGACTTTCATCAAGTCCTTCTTGTTCCTTCCGTCTTTATTTCCATATCTACTTCCATACTTAAGTATGTTAGCCTGACAGAAAGCAGCAGCAAGTTCCTTTGATGCCATGAGATCTATTGTTTGGACATTTCGATATTCATGAGACTTACCTGTATAATGTCCTTGGTAAGTTTGAGATACATATTCTCTAATATCATTTAGAATTTCTTCCTCATGATATTTAAAATAGTGTGCCATTGGTTGTTCTGTTGTAAAATGATGTGAGTACATGTCATCTATATCTGCCATGTAATCAGCAGAGTCTTTATAATAATCAATTTCATAATCTAGACCATCATCATCGATTTCATAATGACCATCAATACCCATATTAAAAGCAGTATTACCTGCTCCAACACTCGTATCGATGATAGGATATTCTTCGTCCATAGTTCCGTTCAAAGCCTCCCACGCTAAACTCCATGCATTAACCATAAGTGAAAAGAAAATCATTTACAAGACTCTCTGCTTTTTCTTTACCAAACTTACCACTCAGATAACCTGATACTGGATC
>ENA-OSEY01001277-OSEY01001277.1-marine-metagenome-genome-assembly--contig:-NODE-1277-length-17622-cov-2.705044_pt1 | contig 17622 bp, 15 predicted proteins | sample MGYA00248465_ERZ534230 | MGnify/ENA primary metagenome ERZ534230 (study PRJEB26409, sample SAMN06344110) | marine metagenome | isolation source: Sea water from surface | place: Atlantic Ocean:Southern...
CCTGTAATTGATTTTATTGACCCTTATTACGAAGTAAAGCAAGTAGTTGTAAATGATCTCAAAGAAGACCTTATTTACATGGGAATGCCTAAAGTTGATAGATGTATGACCTGCCATGTTGGCATCGACAAAGCTGGCTATGAGGATGCACCACAGCCTTACACAACGCATCCACGTTTGGATGAGTTTGCTGGTGGCAGCTCTCCCCATCCGATGAGTGAATATGGTTGTACAAGTTGTCATGGTGGAAGAGGAAGAGGAACAGATTTTATTTCATCCGGTCATATGCCACGAGATGAAAAACAAAAGAAGGAATGGAAGAAGAAATACAATTGGGACTATTTGCATTACTGGGAGAATAAAATGTTGCCTGTTCAGTATACTGAAGCAGGTTGTTTCAAATGTCATGGTGATAACATGCCTGTTAAGGGAGCTCCCGTTTTGAGTCTTGGCATGTCAACATTTGAGAAAGCTGGATGTTATTCATGCCATCAAATGGATAGATGGGCAGACGCTCCAAAACCAGGACCAAGTTTATATAAAATGGCTTCAAAGACCGATCGCGATTGGACATATCGTTGGATTATGGAGCCAAGAGCATTTAGGCATAATACTTGGATGCCTCATTTCTTTAAAAAAGGAAATAACAGTAGCCCTGAAGATATTTTGAGGTCAGAGCAAGAATCTCTTGCAATGATCGAATATTTATATGAAAAATCTGAAGATTATGAACAGGTAGATAAACCTTATTCGGGTGACCCTGAAAATGGCGAACTTCTTGTATCATCTTATGGATGTATGGGTTGTCACCAAATACAACCAGAACAAGACCCTGAATACGTACCTTCTATGCAGAATATACGATTAGAGCAAGGGCCAAACCTGATAGGTTTGGGTTCTAAGACCAATGAAAAATGGTTATTCAATTGGCTAAAGAATCCTTACAGTTACCACCCTGGCACTAAAATGCCAAATATGAGATTGTCAGATGAGGAAGCAAGTGATATTGTTGCTTATCTTATCCAAGGAAAGACTACAGAGTTTGATGAAATTCCTGTCCCTGGCGTAGATCAAGAAATTCTTAACGAAATTACAAGCGACTTTTTATCTCAGCTAAACTCTACCTCACAAGTAGCTCAAAAGTTAGAGTCAATGTCTGTTGAAGAAAAATTATCATATTCAGGCAAGAATTTGATCGGTCATTATGGTTGCTATTCTTGTCACAACATTCAAGGGTTTGAAGATGCAAAACCAATAGGAATTGCTCTCAATCATGAGGGAAGTAAACTTATTTCGAAACTTGACTTTGGATTTTGGCATGATGAAATACCTCACACCAAATGGGACTGGTTCTACAACAAGATAAACGAACCTGAGAAATTTGATTTGATTCCTAATGAAGATGGCAGTGTTTCTGTCAAAGAATTAAAACCGCTAGAGAAATCTAGGATGCCTTGGTACGGCCTTGAGGATAAAGAGATTACATCATTAGTTACGTTGATTATGGGTCTAGTCAAAGACGAAATACCCCCAACAAAACTTCCCGAAAAGACTCCCCAGTATCTAGCTGTAACCAAGGGTGAGCAGTTCATTCACACTAACAATTGTTTAGGTTGTCATAAATTAGATGATGAAGGTGGGGCGATTTGGCCAGCCACTGCTGATTGGCTTAGAGAGGTCGCTGATAATACCAATGCTGAAGACATGAGCTTAGTGCAAAGCTTTAGCCCTCCATTGTTAAACACCCAAGGTAGAAAAACACAGCCACAATGGCTATTGAATTGGTTCAAAAATGTCTCTATGATTAGGCCTCATCTTCAAGTTCGAATGCCTAGTTTTGATTACACTGACGAAGAATGGAATGATCTGATTTCATATTTTCAGCAAAAAGACAATCTTGACCTTATATATGAAGATCCTCATAATTTTACCTTAAACTCATCGTCATTTAAAGCTGGAGAAAGAATAGCTGAGATGGGTGCATGTATTAATTGCCACTTTTATGGTGCAGAAAAGCCCAAACAAGACGCTTTAACTTGGGCACCGAATTTAGTTTTAACTAAAGAACGTTTAAGGCCAGAGTGGCTAGTTGAATGGTTCATAAATCCTCAAGATGTAATGCCTGGAACTAAGATGCCAGCCCCTTATATACCTACCGAAGAACCTCAAAATTCTATAAGAGAAGTATGGGGAAGTGATGTGGCTAAGATTAGTAGAGATAGTACCAAATTATACAAATCTTTAATTGATTGGATGTGGGGCATGGAAGGCCGCAAGGATGTGTCAAGTATTGTCAAAAGACACTTGAACTCACAAGGATATGGTTTTATCATTGAAGAAGAGGATGATTGGGGAGATGAATGGTAAAGAAGGAATCACTTTACTTGCGAGATAGCTGTTTTAAGTTAAATAATTTTCCTAATTTAGCTATCAAGCATATAAGATTTTTTTAAAAGGAGTAATATAAATGAACAAACTATTAAGTTCTATTACATTAAGTTTTATTGTGACCGGGGGATTGATCGCAGGAGAGATCACAGGCGTTGTAAAATATATTGGTAAACCACCAAAAGCCAAAAGACTAAGAATGGATGCTGATCCAGTTTGTGCTGCATCACACCAGGAAGCTGCAAAAGCGGAAACTTTCATTGTTGATGCAAAGGGAAATCTTGCAAATGTGATTGTTTATCTCAAAGGGGTAAAATATTCTGGTAAAACCCCTACACAACCAGTAGAGCTCGATCAAGCAGGTTGTGTATATTCACCTCATGTTATGGGCGTGATGGCTGGTCAACCAGTAAAAATTTTAAACAGCGATGCAACCATGCATAACATTCATGGTCTACCAAAGGTAAATAGAGAATTCAATTTTGGTATGCCCAAAACTTTAAAAGAAAAGACCATATCTTTTGATAAATCTGAAGACGTTTTTGTAGTAAAATGTGATGTTCATCCATGGATGAAAAGCTTTACTCAAGTTTTTGATCATCCTTACTTTGCTGTTACGGGTACTGATGGAAAATTTTCCATTCCAAATGTACCTGATGGAACATATGAGGCCATAGCATGGCAAGAAAGATTTGGAAGCAAGAGAACCTTATCACAACAAGTGACAGTAAAGGGTGGTTCTGCAACATTAAACTTTAATTTCGAACGCCCTAAGAAGAAATAAGTTTACAGGTTCTAATTAAGAGATTTACATTTAAATGAGCGATAATCACACAAAAGAAACTTTTTTTACCAAGTATATTTGGTCAATTGATCATAAGGTAATTGGCATTCAGTATGGCATTACTGCCCTTCTTTGGCTATTAGTTGGTTTTGGTTTAATGATGGTAATGAGATATCAGCTTGCTTACCCAGATACCCAAATTCCTTTTATTGGATGGATTTTTGGTGAAGATAAGTTGCTTTTACCAGAAAAGTACAATTCATTGGGCGCAATGCACGGAACCATAATGATATTTTTAGGTGTGGTTCCCTTAGCATTTGGTGCTTTTGGCAACTATCTAGTTCCGTTGCAGATTGGTGCAATTGATATGGCTTTCCCAAGACTGAACGCGGCATCCTACTGGACATATTTTTTAGGTTCAATCATAATGGTAGTTGGATTTTTTGTCCCTGGCGGTGCAGCAAACTCTGGATGGACCTCATACCCTCCTTTAGCTGATGTTGCTACTGCTGGTCAAACTGTTTGGTTGTTAGGTATGGTAATGTTGATCACTTCATCCCTGCTTGGATCAGTAAATATAATGGTCACTGTAATTCAACTGAGGGCTGAAGGGATGACTTGGTTCAGATTGCCAATTTTTGTCTGGACTCAGTTTATAACCGCTTTTTTATTATTGCTTGCATTTCCGCCTCTTGAAGCTGCAGGAATACTACAATTGATGGATCGCTTAGCTGGTACCAGCTTCTTTCTTCCAACAGGTTTAGTGGTATCTGGCGAGGTTCTAACCAATGCTGGTGGAGGAAGTCCGTTATTGTGGCAACACCTTTTTTGGTTTTTAGCTCACCCTGAGGTATATGTTTTAATTCTTCCTGCTTTTGGAATCATATCTGAAATAATCGCTAACAATACTAGAAAGCCACTTAGCGGCTATAAATCTTTGGTATATGCGATGACTTTCCTTGGTTTTATGTCATTTGTTGTTTGGGCCCATCACATGTATCTAACAGGTATGGGAACAACTATGGGAGCATTTTTTCAAACTACTACGATGATCATCTCTATTCCGTCGGTAGTGATATTAACAGCATTATTGCTTTCTTTGTGGGGAGGTTCGATTCGCTTTAATACCCCTATGTTATTTGCTCTAGCTTTCTTGCCCATGTTTGGAATTGGTGGTTTAACAGGTTTGCCGCTTGGTTTAGCTGCAGCGGATATTCATCTTCATGATACTTATTATGTGATTGGACATTTTCATTATGTTGTTGCGCCTGGAACCTTATTTGCACTATTTGCAGGAGTTTACTTTTGGTTTCCTAAAGTAACTGGTAAAAGCTTGAATGAATCTTTGGGCAAATTACATTTTTATTTTTCTTTTATTTTTATGAATGGGGTCTTTATGCCAATGTTCATTCAGGGCTTAGCTGGTGTATCAAGAAGACTTGCTGACGGCGGTCAAGCTTATGCGCACGCTGCTGACGTGATTTATTTGAATGAAATAATGTCTTGGTCCGCATGGTTATTAGGCATGGCTCAATTATTTTTTATTGCTAATGTTGTTTTAACATTATTTAAAGCTAGAACTGGCGAGATAAATCCATGGAACGCTACAACAATAGATTGGACCGAAACCTCATCTCCTCCATTGGGTCATGGTAATTTTGAAAAAATACCCGTTGTATATAGAGGTCCATATGAATATAGCGTGCCCGGTTCCAAAATAGATTTTACTCCCCAAACTGAGAAAGGTTAAAGATGGAAATTCCCTACGGTGTAAAAGAACGTCCTGATACAGGATTAAATAATGCAAAATTAGGGATTTGGCTGTTTCTTGCATCCGAAGTAATGCTATTTGGTGGTCTATTTTCTGCATATATTTTTTTAAGAACTGGTGTTGATGACTGGCCAATGGGGTCCAAATATCTTGATGTAAAAATGGCTACATTGAATACTCTTTTCCTTATTACTTCTTCTGTCACTATGGTGATGAGTTGGGCTTCTTTAAAACTCAATGATTTTAAAAAATTTAAATTATATGCTGGATCAACTTTACTTTTAGCCTGTGGATTTCTAGTTATTAAGTATTTTGAATATTCCTCAAAATTCAGTTATTCTTATTATCCCAGCACTGACAATTTTTTGGGGATATACTTTACAATGACAGGCCTTCATGTTATTCACGTTATTGGTGGAATAGCAGTGATTGCTTTTCTCTTGTTTCCTGGCGCTAAAATGTGGGAAACTGACCCTGAGAGGTTTACTAGCAGAATAGAAGTAACAGGCCTTTATTGGCATTTTGTTGACCTAGTCTGGATTTTTTTATTTCCAGTATTGTATTTATTATAAAAAAACGAGCATAATATGAAACCCGAAGAAGTAAAACATCACGTTAAAATTTATATTAATGTTTTTGTAGCATTGCTGTTTTTAACCGTTGTTACTGTAGGTATATCTTATATTGATATAGGTGTGGGCCCAGGAATAGCATTAGGTCTATTAGTTGCTAGCGTTAAAGGTTCGCTTGTTGCTTGTTATTTTATGCATTTGATTGATGAAAAAAAGACCATATTATGGACCTTATTTGCCACAGTCATATCCTTCATGATATTAATATTTGTTCCTTTAAGTACAATGTTTTCTAACGCAGGTTATTGATTTATGTCGTTAAAGTCGTTCCACATTTTTTTTATTATAGTTTGCGCTTTACTAATGATCTTTGTTAGTAATTGGGCACTGAGCGAATCAATTCCCATGTTTATTGGTTCAGTGGTTTCATTTTTTATTCTTATCTATTATGGTTATACCACATTTCAAAAATTAAAGGCTTTACCCAAATGAAGTTTCGTTTAATAACATTTATTTTAGTTGTTGCAATTATTCAACCTGAGATCCTACAAGCCTGTGCAACATGCTTTGGTGATCCTGATGCGCTGGCTACGAAAGGAATGAATAAAGCTATTGCTGCTATGCTTGGTGTAACAGGGGGCGTTCTAGGGGGTTTTGGTTCATTAATATTTGTTCTAAGACAGCGAGCTAAAAAATATTCTGATAAAATCCAATTAAACCAAACAAATGAAAAAGAATAGTCTAATATGTTAGAAGTTTTAAGAAAGCTTGGTCTTCCATCAGTATCTGCCTCTACACAAGGACCAGCTATTGATAATATTATTTCAATGGTACACTGGCTAATGCTTGTTTTGTTTGTTGGTTGGGGTATTTTCTTTATTTATACATTACTCAGATTTAGAGAGTCAAAGAATCCAAAAGCTGACTATGGAGGTATAAAAAATCATTATTCATCTTATGCTGAAGCAGGGGTGGCATTAATTGAAATTGCACTTCTATTTGGTTTTGCATTTCCAATTTGGGCTAGTAGAATAAATGATGTTCCACAAGGCCCAGATACTGTACAAATTAGAGTAATTGGACAGCAATTTGCTTGGAATATCCACTATCCAGGTGAAGATGGAGTTTTTGGCAAAACAGATGTTAATTTGGTCAATGAGCAAGACAATCCAATTGGCATAGATCGATCAGATGATTTTGCTAAAGATGACATTTGGACCATCAATCAATTGCACATACCAGTTAACACACCTGTAAACATTCTTCTTTCAACAAAGGATGTGATTCATAATTTTAAATTGCCAGAACTTCGAGTTTCTCAAGACGCAATATCAGGAATGCAAATTCCCGTTTGGTTTGAAGCTACGATGACAAGCGAGGAATTTCTCGAGCAAAGCGTTGGAACTGGTAGAGAAGGTAAAGGATTTCAAATTGCATGCGCCCAGCTATGTGGCCTAGGACATTCTAAAATGGTTGGTTATATGACTGTTCACGACGATGAAGGTTATGCTAATTGGCTTGAAGAGCAAAAAGAATATTTGCTTGAAGAGGATGAAGATGATTGGGGCGATGACGAATGGTAGTTTTCGCTATTATATAAACCTGCTCTTCCTACTGCCATTATTACCTCTTTTATTATGATTTTGATAAGTGCCTCATTTTTAAGAAAATTCTCTAAAATTGTTGTTTTTTCTACTCTATTTTTGATCTTTTTAGGCGCTTTAATAAAAAGCCATGAAGTTGGCCTCTCTGTTCCTGATTGGCCCTCAAGCTATGGATATAACATGTTCACATTTCCTATCTCTCAATGGGTTGGAGGTATTTTTTATGAACATGGTCATCGATTATTTGCAACGATAGTAGGTTTTTTAACTCTGTCCCAGTCATTGCTTATTGCATTCTCAAATCAACCACTTTGGTTGAAAAAAACAGCTTTTTTGGCACTTTTTCTTGTAATTCTCCAAGGGATGCTTGGCGGTATTACCGTACTTTTTTATCTCCCTCCAATAGTTTCTATGGCGCATGGAGTTCTAGCGCAAACTTTTTTTGTAGTAACCATATTTATAGCCTATTCATTGTCTAATGCACGTTCTAATAAAAATGGTGATAATTACAGTAAAGAATTAAAAAGTAATGCTCTTTTATTCTGTGGTTTAATATATATGCAACTTATTCTTGGTGCGCTAATGAGGCATACTGCTTCTGGTTTAGCAATCCCAGATTTTCCCACAATGGGTGGTCAGTGGCTGCCAACTTTTTCGGACAAGATGATGAACAATATAAATGTTATCCTATTTGAAAACGACTTAGACCTTGTTATTCGAACACAATCTTTGATTCATTTTTTGCATAGGTTGGGAGCAGTTGTTGTATCATCATTCCTGATATATTTTTTTGTATATTATAGAAGTTATTTTAATCATGATAGGTTGAGTTCAAAAATTTTTAATTTGATTATATTTGTTATCGCAATACAAGTTGCACTGGGTGTCTCAACAGTAATGTCACAAAAAGCACCATTCATTGCAAGTTTTCATGTTGTAACTGGAGCTGCATTGCTTGGTCTGAGTGTCCTGCTATATTTGAATTTAATTCCTAACGAATTAAGACGTAGAGCATTATGAAGTTAAGCAAACCTACTGCCATTTCTTTATCAAGTAAAATTGCTGAACTAAGTAAACTTAATATTTTGTCACTAGTTCTCGTAGCGACTTTTTTAGGCTTTTATTTAGGTAGTAATGGAGAAATGGAATACAACAAGCTGCTTATAACCTTATTAGGAACAGCGCTTACTGCAGCTGGCTCAGGCTCTCTTAATCACTACCTGGAAAGAGATGCAGATAAAAAAATGGATCGTACTCGCAATAGACCTCTGCCCTCTGGAACTTTAACACCTTTATTCGCTGTTTTATATGGTATGGCATTGGTCGTTATTGGAAGTGTTACGCTTGCATATTTTGTCAATTTATTGACCGGGTTTTTATCCTTGTTAACCGCTTTCTTATATATAGTTGTCTATACACCATTAAAAAAAATTACTTGGCTAAACACATCCATTGGTTCGATTCCCGGTGCAATACCTATTATTGGAGGATGGACAGCTGCTAGCAATAGTATCAGTCCTATGGCATTGGTTTTGTTTGGTATTATGTATCTATGGCAGCACCCTCACTTTTATGCTATTGCTTGGCTTTGCAAGAATGACTACGCTAAAGCTAATTTTAAAATGCTGCCTGTAATTGAGGAGTCTGGAACGCGAACCATGAGACAGATATTTTGGCATCTTCTTTTAATGATACCTCTAAGCTTTCTGCCTGTCATTCAAGGTAATCTTGGTATCATTTATTTAGTTGGTGTAACAATAATAACATTTATCTTTTTTCTATCTGCATTGCCTTTAGCAAAAGATAGATCTAACAAAAGTGCATTACTTTTATTAAAAGCATCTGTTTTATATTTACCAGTATTACTGTTTATAATAATCATCGATAAAGGATTAGGGTCATGAGTAGAAAAATTAGATTTACTATTTATGGTATAGTAGCACTATTTATCGCAGGAACATATTTCCTTAACGAATCTGAATCGTTTGCAAAGCTTCCTGTAATTGGAAAAGTTCCTAGCTTTACACTTGTAGATAGTGAGAATAAAAATATTACCAAAGAAGACTTAATTGACAAAGTGTGGGTCGCTGATTTTATTTTTACCACTTGCCAAGGAGCATGCCCGGTCATGACTGGTAATATGAATATTTTGCATAAATCTTTTAAATCAAATAATGATGTCAGAACAGTTTCAATATCAGTATATCCTGAATATGACACACCTGAGGTATTGACAAATTATGCTTCGCAATACGATGCTAATATAGATAGATGGCATTTTCTCACAGGGCCTGAAGAATCCATAAAAAAAATAATCAAAGATGGCTTTAAAATTGGAGACTATGAAGATATCATCTTTCATAGTGAAAAATTTGCATTAGTTGATAGAAATGGCAATATCAGAGGTTATTACAATGGAATGAAAACAGAAGAGATGTCACAATTAAAAAAAGATATTAAAAAGTTATTATCTGAGAAAGCATGAACAATAACGATAGTTTTTGGCTGAGAATAATCTATGTTATTTCAATAGTTATCTCAGGTGCCGTTGCTTTTTTAATTTTAGGGCCACGACCTGAGGGAATTGAAGGTTCTCTTGATGTTTCGAGCTTACCCTTAGTTAATGCTTCACTAAATCTTATTACAACAGTCCTTTTGATCCTCGGTCTTTTCCTAATTTTAAATAAAAAAAGAGCACTACACAAAAATGTAATGCTAACCTCATTTGGTACTTCTGCAGCATTTTTAGTTAGTTATATTATATATCATTGGTTTAAATCTGGACCAAAAAAATATATTGGAGAATACCCCGAAATATATTTCTTCATTCTAATAACTCACATTATTTTAGCTGCTATAATTATACCCTTGGCTTTGATTACACTCTATAGAGGTTGGACAAATAGCCTTCCAAAGCATAAGAAAATAGCTCGAATAACTATGCCAATTTGGCTTTATGTTTCTGTTACAGGTGTAGTAATTTATGTAATGTTGTACTAGAAATAGTTTATTCATTACATTTCAAATAATATTATCAATTAATTAGAGAATAGTATGTCTAAAAAATCTTCCTATAATGCAAACGATGTTGCCAATTATTTAACTGAAGCACCGGATTTTATTAATCTTTATATATCTGATCTTGAGAAACAAATATCAAATTTATCAAATATAGGATTAGCACTATCTAAAGAAAAAGATATGTCAAAACTATTAGAAATGATTCTACTAGAGGCTAAAAGGATTGCTAATTCGGATGGAGGAACTTTATACATGATGACGGATGACCAGAGACTGCGTTTCGAAATCATGATGACCGATTCCTTAGATTTTCATATGGGGGGTACATCAGGAAAAGATATTCCTTTTTATCCCATTAAATTATACACAGATGATGGGAAACCTAATGAAACAATGATAGCTGCCTTTGTTGCTTTGACTGGCCAAACAGTGAATATTAAGGATGCTTATGAGGCAAAAGGATTTGACTTTTCAGGAACAAAAATGTTTGATGAAAAAACTGGATATAGGTCAAAGTCGTTTTTAACAGTGCCATTAAAAAATCACGAAGATGAAATCATTGGAGTTTTGCAATTATTAAATGCACAATCTAGTGAAAAAGAAAAAATAATTTCTTTTTCCAAGAAAGTACAAGAAATGGTAGAAGCCTTAGCAAGTCAGGCAGCTGTTGCAATTACTAATAAAAATCTAATTAAAGATTTAGAAGCTCTATTTGAATCATTTATCAAATTAATCGCTTCAGCTATTGATGAAAAATCTCCCTACACAGGTGGGCATTGCGCGAGAGTCCCAGAAATAACCATGATGCTAGCTGATGCTGTCCACAATACCGATTATGGCCCCTTTGCTAAGACAAAATTTAGTGAAAAGGAATTATATGAACTGAAAATTGCAGCATGGCTACATGATTGTGGTAAAGTCGCTACTCCTGAGTTTGTGGTTGATAAATCAACCAAGCTTGAAACCATCTATGATAGAATCAATGAGGTCGGAACAAGATTTGTCGTTCTTCACAGAGATGCTGAGATAGAAAAATTGAACAAAGAACTAAAAATTGAAAGAAATGAATCCTTATCTTTTGATCAAAAGCAACAAGAAATAAAAAAGCTTAACGATGAGTTTAAAAAGACCATAGAACAGCTTAAAGTTGATGAAAACTTCGTAAAAGAATCGAATATTGGGGGCGAGTTCATGTCGCCAGATAAAAAAGAGAGAATTAATGAAATTTCTAGATATCAATGGCAGCCCAATGGAGAGATGAAAAATTTTTTATCAGAAGATGAGGTGTATAATTTGTCTATAGCCAGAGGAACATTAACTGCTGAAGAGAGAAAAGTGATTAACGATCATATTGTAGTAACCATTAAAATGTTAGAGGAATTGCCCTATCCTAAGCATTTAAAGAACGTTCCAGAATTTGCTGGCGGCCATCATGAAAAACTGGATGGAACAGGATATCCAAAAGGGTTGACTAAAGATGAAATGTCAGTTCAAGCAAGAATAATGGCAATTGCAGATATTTTTGAAGCCTTGACTGCTAGGGATCGTCCATATAAGAAAGGCAAAACTTTAAGTCAGGCTATGAGAATACTAGGATTCATGAAGGATGATGCTCATATAGATGTTGATCTATTTGATATTTTTGTTAAGGAAAAAATATATCTAAAATATGCTGATGGTTTTCTTGAGCCTGAGCAAATTGATGAAGTCAAAATCTAAATAATTTTTACATGACTCCTGAAATTATATTTGTCATATGTCTAGTTCTTGTGGCATTTATTTTATTTATTTCTGAAAGATTTAGCATTGATGTTGTAGCCCTATCTCTACTAAGTGTTCTATTTTTTGGAGGTTTTTTAACGATCGATGAAGCGCTAGCAGGGTTTTCAAATCCGGCTGTAATCACAATCGCTTTACTATTTGTTTTAAGCCATGCTCTGCAGAAAACTAGAATTCTAGAATATTTAATTGTTCGAATCAATAAGATCGTTTCCAAATCAAAAAATCTTGGCCTTGGTGTGTATTTGCTGACAATTAGTATTGCAAGTGCGCTCATGAACAATACCGCAATTGTGGCGATATTTATGCCTGTTACGATTAGAATAGCACATCAATATCATCTTAGTCCATCTAAATTATTAATACCGCTCAGTTACGCAGCGATTATGGGTGGCACACTTACACTAGTTGGAACCTCTACCAATCTAATTGTTAATTCAATATATATCAATTCTGGCAATGAACCGTTAGGTATGTTTGAGTTTGCAAAATATGGATGGATAGCCTTAATCATAGCCTTGATATATATCTTAGCAGTAGCACCAAGAATTTTACCATCAAGAACAGTTACTTCAAGCTTGACCCAAAGTTATCATATGGCTGGGTATCTAACAGAAATGAAAATTTCAGAGGATTCTCCATTAGTTGGCTCAACATGCTTTAAGAGGAATGTTAATCAAAATTATGATGTTATCATATTGGACATTCAGCGTCAAGGTAGGTTAATTACCTATAATATTGGACAGGAGGTTCTTGAAGCTGGCGATATTCTTTTTGTTAAAGGGAGTTTAGAGAGTTTTTTGAGAATGAAGGAAGTTGAGAAGACCACATTATTAACAGATGAAAAGCTTACGCAAAATGAGTTAGAGCAAGAAGATAATATCTTAGTTGAATGTATGGTTACCGATAGATCATCAATTGTTGGCAATACATTGATAGATTCAAATTTTAGAAAGAGATTTGGTGCATTTATTTTAGCAATTAGAAGAGAAGGAGCAATAATAAGAAAAAAGATCGCGCATGTTGTTATTCATACTTATGATGCGCTATTGATTTATGGAAAGAGAAAACAGCTGCAGCAAATGGCTGCAAGCGGTGAGTTTATTCTAATGGGTGAAGTTACAGCGGATCTATTAAAAGTAAAATTATGGTGGTCAAGTATACTGTTAACAATAGTAACAATAATTTTAGCTGCTTTTGGAATTCTACCCATAATTAAAGGGGCATTATTTAGTTGTGTGATCTTATTGCTACTGAAAGTTATTACGCCCAATGAGGCTTACCAATCTATACATTGGCAAGTCATTATATTAATTGCAGCTTTAATACCATTAGGAACAGTTATACAGTCCACAGGAACTGCCGATTATATTGGGGACAGTATTTCAACTTTGGTGAGTGGGTACGAAAGAAAGGTTCAGCCCTATATTTTGCTGGGTATTATTTATGGAGTTACAATGATCTTAACTGAGATGTCCTCAAATACTGCTACTGCTATTATCATGACACCTGTAGTTCTTTCAGTATCTTCCCTAATGGGGTTTGATGCAAGACCATTTATATTTGCGGTTTGTTTTGCCGCGTCAGCTTCATTTAGCACACCAATTGGCTATCAAACCAATTTAATGGTATATGGACCAGGTGGATATAAGTTTCTTGATTTTATGAAAGTTGGTCTTCCACTATCTTTGATATTGTTAACACTTGCTGTAATTTTAATACCTATAATTTGGCCTTTCTCTTAGCATTAACCATAATGCTTAAAGGGTGAGGTTTTTTTAAACAATTTCAATGAATTCAAATAAAACTAAAAATAATCGTTTAAAGTCCTTTATTGATAATCCATCCAAATCTTTATGGAGGTTAGCGATACCTATAATTGCAGGGATGGCGATACAAACTTTATATACGATGATTGACATGATATTTATAGGACGGCTCGGAGGTGAATCTATTGCTGCGGTTGCATTTAATTTTCCTATCTTCTTTTTTATTATGGGCTTAACCTTTGGTTTAGGTAGTGGTGTTACTGCATCCATAGCTAGGTTTATTGGCGCTGATGATAAAGTAAATGCCGATAATGCTGCTGAACATTCTGTAGTGATAGCATTCCTTCTTAGTCTGATCTTGACTGTTTTAGGTTTAATATATGGAAAGGACATTCTAATATTGATGGGTTGTACTGATGATGTTATAGATCTTTCCTATGATTATTTGAGAATAAGCTGTTATGGTATCTCATTCCTAATCTTTTCAGCATTCTTTAGGTCCATTCTTTCAGGAGAGGGCGACATGAAACTTCCCATGATGATAGCGGCTTTAGGTACCGTTCTAAATACTATCCTTGATCCAATTTTCATCTTTGCTTTAGACTTAGGTGTAGCTGGCGCAGCATGGGCAACGACCATAAGCCAGATCGTTGTCTTTCTTATTTTTGTATATATGCTTTTTGTCAAAGAACATGCTTATGTACAATTTAAGATGAAAGATTTTTCACCATCTTTTTTTATAATAATGGACATAATAAAAGTCGGTTTACCTACTTCGATACAAATGATAATTATGTCACTTGGCCAAGTTGTTTTTAATAAGATGTTGGTTTCATATTCTACTGATGCAGTTGCAGCTTATCAAGTTGGCGGAAGGGTTGATATGCTGGTTTTTTTACCAATAATGGGTATTGCATCAGCGCTTACAACCATTATCGGTATGTTTTTTGGGGCAAAAGAATATGATAAAATTAGGTTTATAACAAAATATGGTATCTCTCGCTCCATATTCATAACATTAATTGCTTCGGTTTTTTTGTATTTTAGTGCTCCATGGGTTACAGTTATATTTACAAATGACCTAGCTATTCAATCCATCGCTTCAAATTATCTTCAAATGATTTGTTTGATCTTTCCTATGATATCCATTGGAATTACAGTTGGTAGAATATTGAATGGTTTGGGCTTGGGAATGCCATCTTTGGTAATTACAATCATTAGAGTAGTAGGAGTGGCGGGTCCTTTGGCGTATTATTTTGTCTATATTTTAAATAAACCACTAGAATGGATGTGGTATTCAATGATAATATCTGCTATAATAGCATCAATAATATCATCAATATGGTTAAAAGTTGCTTTTAAAAAGTTGCTTCCTACATAGAATTTGGAGTTATCATGCCTCTGCTAGAAGAATCAGATATCAATTTAGAAATTGAAAATTTACCTGAATGGAATTATATAGAAAAGACCATTACAAAAGATTATTCATTTGATACTTATTTATCAGGGATAGATTTTGTAAATAAATTGGCATTAATTGCTGAAGAAAACAACCATCACCCAGATTTATCGATTGGATGGTGCAAAGTGAGCGTGACTTTTACTTCACATGACCAAGGAGGTGTTACTGATGATTGCATTAAGATGGCAAAGCTTTCAGAAGCCTTATTTATTAAAAAATAAATTATTTCTATTCTTAATTTTATTTCAAACCTCTCTTTTTTCTCAAAATTCTACTAATGCCACTCTAGCCACTGCAAATCCTATCATTGATGGCAATGTTTTGGATGATATGGCATGGAATAATGCGAACGTAATAACAAATTTTACGCAAAAATCTCCAGATGAAGGAGAGCCCAGCTCTGAAAAAACTATTGTTAAGCTTATTTATTCAGCAAAATTTCTGTATGTAAGCGTTGTTTGTTATGATTCAAACCCGAATGGTATTGTTATTTCAGACTCAAGAAGAGATGCTCCATTAAATAATACTGATAGCTTTATGTTTGTTTTGGATACATTCAAAGATCAACAAAATGGATATGTATTTGGTACCAATGCGGCAGGCATAGAATATGATGCGCAGGTCATTGGAGGGGATGGAATGTCTATGAATAGCAGTAGACAATCTGTAGGGGTTGGCGCAAACCTAAACATAAATTGGGATGCATCATGGGAAGTGAAAACAATTATCGGAGACTTTGGTTGGAGCGCTGAGTTTGCAATTCCATTTAAAACCTTAAGATTTTCAAGTCAAGAAAATCAGAACTGGGGAATAAACTTCCAAAGAAATATTGCCCAAAAAAATGAACAATCCTTTTGGGCTCCAATTCCACGACAGTTCAGTTTAAATCGTTTAAGTCTTGCTGGTAATGTTACTGGAATCAATATTCCTTCATCAAGAAATATCAAGATAATGCCTTATGCTTTGGGCTTGTCAAATGATGCTAACAAAGAAGATGTTAAATCGGATGAGACGAAAAGTGATTTTGGTTTTGATGCAAAAATTGGTATTACTTCAAGTTTAAATCTTGATGTAACCTATAATACGGATTTTGCTCAGGTTGAAGCAGACGAACAGCAAATAAATCTCGACAGATTTAGCTTATTTTTTCCTGAAAAACGTTCTTTCTTCTTAGAAAATGCAGGCCTTTTTTCTTCTGGTGAAAATACTTTTTATGGTCCTGATATTGAAATGTTCTTTAGCAGGCGTATTGGCATTGCTAATGATGGCTCTTTAGTACCTATACTTGGGGGTGGTAGACTGACTGGAGAGATGGGAGGTTTTAAAATAGGCGCTCTTAACATGCAAACTAAAGAGGTCAAAAACATTGCAAAAGCTGAAAATTATGGAGTCTATCGTATAAGAAAAGAACTGCCCAATAGGACTAATTTTGGAGCATTGATAACGTCTAAAAATGTCTTGAATTCTAGAGCTAATAATAGAGCATATGCGTTAGATGGTGCGTATGGGATTGGTGAAACAATTCAATTAAAAGGCTTTTTAGCTACCTCTGACCTTCCTGCTGATTCAGACAATAATGGTGATTCATATGCCTACATGCTTGAAGCCAATCGAAATACTCAAGCCTTAACAACGCAATTACGATACAGTGAAGTTGGAAAGAATTTTAATCCCGAAATGGGATATGTTAGAAGGCTTGGCTATCGAAAGGTTTTATTCCGGATTTTAAATAGAACTAGACCTAACGATTTTTATGGCATATTAGAGCTAAGACCCCATATTACCTATTGGAGTTATTGGGATTTTGATGGCTTTCAACAGTCAGGTTATTTGCACATTGATAATCATTGGGAATTTAGAAATGGATATAGAATAGATACTGCAGTTAATTTCATATGGGAAGGTGTCAAAAGCCCCTTTGAGATAGTAAACGGTGTTACAGTTTCAAATAATTCTTATGCTAATAGTGAACTGCATACAAGGTTTAATTCTAACCTAACGAAGCCTATAAGTCTAATTGTCGTTAGTAAAATTGGTGGTTTTTTTAGTGGAAATAGAAGAAATACCGATACTACTTTTCGTTTTAGGCTTGGCGAAAGATTCACCTCAGAGGTCATATCTAAATACAACGACGTGTCATTACCAGAAGGAAAATTCTATACCCATCTTTTGAGATCGCGTTTTACTTATGCATTTACTCCACAAATGTATATTCAGTCTTTGTTGCAATATAATAATCAATCCGATCAATGGTCAATGAACTGGAGATTCATTTGGCAACAATCTGCTGCAACCGGCCTCTACATTGTTTACAATCAAACTCAAGATTATGATGGAATACCTACCGATTTGAATATTCGATCTTTAGTGTTTAAATATAGCTATCTATTTGATATCGATTGATATATTAGTTTTTTTTAAAAATTATGGCTTATCTTCTCACCACAACATTTATATGGGCTTTTTCATTTA
>ENA-OSEY01001278-OSEY01001278.1-marine-metagenome-genome-assembly--contig:-NODE-1278-length-17621-cov-3.043605_pt1 | contig 17621 bp, 16 predicted proteins | sample MGYA00248465_ERZ534230 | MGnify/ENA primary metagenome ERZ534230 (study PRJEB26409, sample SAMN06344110) | marine metagenome | isolation source: Sea water from surface | place: Atlantic Ocean:Southern...
TACACATCTGGGATTTTGAAAAAAAAGTGCCAGTCGACACGATGTATCTTGGCGAAGACGGCTTGCTCCCGTTGGAAGTAAAGTTTCTGCATGACCCAGACAGTACGCATGGGTTTTGCGGTGCTGCTCTTAGCTCCAATGTCATCCATTTTTGGAAGTCCAAAGCAGGGAAATGGGAATGGGAAAAAATCATTGATGTAGAGAATGAACCACATTCCGAATGGCCCATTCCTGTGCCCGGCGTGATGTCGGCCATACTTGTGTCGATGGACGACAAATACCTATACCTTAACAACTGGCTGCACGGTGATATGCGCCAATACGACATCTCTGATCCGCACAACCCGGTGCTAACCGGGCAGGTCTGGATGGGCGGGCTTCTGGGCAAAGCGCCCGAGATCAACGGTGTGAAAGTGGCGGGCGGCCCGCAAATGTTTCAGCTCTCGCTTGATGGCAAACGGCTTTATGTCACGACCTCGTTGTTCTCAACCTGGGACAACCAATTCTACCCAGAAATTCGCACACAGGGCGGTGTCATGCTGATGATCGACTGTGATGTCAAAAACGGCGGCATGAATATCAACAAAGATTTCGTTGTTGATTTTGGTCAGGAACCAAATGGCCCCAGCCGCTGCCATGAAACGCGCTATCCCGGTGGCGATTGCACAAGCGATATATGGCTGTGAACGAGATGCGAACAATCACAATCGCCAACCGCGATGATGCAACCTATCAAGTTGATCCCCGGCGTCCGTTGCTGGACGCTTTGCGCGAACAAGGTGTCGATCTTCCCTATGGCTGCAAATATGGCGGCTGCATAACCTGCGCTGCAAAACTGATCGCTGGCGAGGTGGATCAACGTAGACAAGTGGCATTGAATAATCGCCAGATTAACAATGGCTATGTTCTGCTGTGTGTGGCCCGCGCGGTTAGCGATTGCAGATTGGAAATCGGCGTCGAAAGCCACAACGAACTTTATCGTAACCCTTTCCTTGACCCGCTGGAGCCACATGAGCTTAAGGCGGACATCGCGACCCCTAAGGAGGCTTAAATGCCCGAAGCTGACATCGATCACCTCTATGATTACGCACCCGACTATCTGTCGGACATCCTGCGTTCAGTCAAAACTATTGCGATGGTGGGCGCCAGTGGCGACAAGACCAAGTTCAGCTATGGCGTACTACGGGTGCTGCATGAAACCGGATATGACATGATCCCGGTAAATCCAAATCCAAAGCTGACCGAAATTCGCGGCATACGTGTCTTTCATTCTCTGAAAGAGATTAACCGGCCTGTGGATATGGTCGAGGTATTCCGCCCAAAAGAGGAGTTATATGAGATTACTGAAAAGGCAATTGAAATCGGCGCCACGGTGCTTTGGGGCCAAATTGGCGTTTATGATGACCGCGCAGCGAAGCTGGCCGAAGAAGCAGGCCTGAAAGTGGTGATGAACCGTTGTCCCAAGATCGAGTTGTTCCGCCCCTTCTGGAAGCCCCGTCTTGACCTAGCTATTTGACGACTTCACGGACCTCGGGGCAAAGTCGGGTGACCCAATCATGAACACATTGAAGGAATTAAAATTGGATAAACTTAAAAACATTATTAAAATCATAATTAGTTTTGAAGTGATTATTCCGTCTCTGCAATTGAATACGCGGGCAACTGAAATCTCGTATAACGAGAACGGCAGACCCATGCTGAAGGTTCCACTCAATGGCTTATGAGAGCGAAATGAAAAACGATGAACTGTTACTACGGAGCGACACCGATAGCGTTGCTGTTCTGACACTGAACGCGCCAAAGTCGATTAATGCCTTGTCCGAAGAGATGCTGCGCGCTCTTTCAGACACATTTGACCAAATCGCAGAAGACCGCAGTGTCAAGGCAGTAATCCTGCGCAGCAGCGGGAACCACTTTTGTGCTGGTCATAACCTCAAGGAAATGTCGGCACGGCGGGCAGATGCTGACGGCGGATTTCAGTATTTCCAAGACCTGTTTGCTAAATGCTCTGCGATGATGCTTCGCGTAGTGCGATTGCCCCAACCTGTAATCGCCGAGGTCAAGGGCATAACCACGGCGGCGGGCTGCCAGCTTGTAGCTTCCTGTGATCTGGCTGTGGCCGCTGATGATGCGACCTTTGCCACATCAGGTGTGAATATTGGGCTCTTTTGCTCAACCCCTATGGTCGCGCTGTCTCGCAATGTGCCACGCAAGCAGGCCATGGAAATGCTGTTGTTAGGGGAATTCCTGCCCGCAAGCCGCGTTGCCGAAATCGGGTTAGTCAACCGTGTAGTCCCTTTATCAGAGTTGGAAACAGCTTCCATGGATATGGCACGCATCATTGCCAACAAGTCGCCCTCTGCCGTCAAAATTGGCAAGCGAGCGTTTTATGAACAGGTTGAGATGCCTTTGGAAGAGGCCTATACCTTTGCCGGTCGCACTATGGCAGAAAACATGATGGCCAAGGATGCCGAGGCTGGTATTGGGGCCTTCACCCGCAAAGAACCAATGCCGGATTGGACCGGGGAATGATCTATGAGGGGCCAGAGCTTGCCCAAAATGCAGCGAACCACTCGGCTCTGTCTCCGGTTTCAATTCTCAAACGCGTAGAGCGCGTGCATCCAGAGCTACCGGCGCAAATCCATGGTCGCATCCAGCGCAACTGGGGCGAGGTTGCAGAACGTTGCAAGCGGCTGGCCTCTGCCCTAGCTCAACGCGGCATTGGAAAGGGCGATACCGTCGCTTTGATCGCACCGAACATCCCTGAGGCACTCGAATGCGCGCTGGCTGTGCCAATGCTAGGCGCGGTCCTAAATGCTAATAATACGCGGTTGGATGCGAGCACGATCGCCTACATTCTGGATCACGGCAACGCCGGGGTTTTGCTGGTAGATACCGAATTTTCCGAACTGGCCGCTGAGGCCGTCACCCAATCAGGCCGTGATCTGTTGGTCATCGACATCGAAGACAGCGAAGGTCTTGGCGGGAAGAAAATCGGCGCACTTACCTATGATGCGCTGCTGGCGGAAGGCAATCCAAATTTCACCTATTCTCTGCCTGATAACGAATGGGATGCGCTTGCTCTAAACTACACCTCTGGCACCACAGGGCGGCCCAAGGGTGTTGTCTATTCTCATCGCGGTGCCTGGACCAATGCAGTCAACAACGTCATCACCTGGGAAATGCCGCATCACCCGGTCTACCTTTGGACGTTGCCACTATTTCACTGTAACGGCTGGTGTTTCCCCTGGACCATCACTATGCTCGCTGGAACTCATGTGTTTCTGCGTGCACCGCAAGCCAACGCGATTTACAACGCCTTCGCTGATCATGGCGTTACCCATCTGTGCGGTGCGCCAATCATAATGTCAATGATATTGGACGCAGAGGAAAAACGCAGCTTTCCGCAAAAGATCAAGATGATGACCGCCGCCGCCCCACCCCCTGCTAGCGTAATTGCCGGAATGGAGGCAATGGGCATCTCCATCACCCATGTCTACGGCCTGACAGAGGTATATGGCCCCGCGGTGGTTTGCGCGGAAAAACCGAGTTGGGCCGCACTACCTTCTGAGGACCGGGCGACACTGAAGGCGCGCCAAGGGGTAGCCTATGAATTGCAGGAAGACGTGCTGGTTCTGAACCCCGATACCGGCGAGCAAGTTCCATGGGATGGGGAGACACTGGGCGAAATTGTGTTTCGCGGTAATATCGTCATGAAAGGCTATCTCAAATCACCCGGCGAGACCGCCAAGGCCTTTAAGGATGGTTGGTTCTGGTCCGGCGACCTCGCAGTGCAACACTCTGATGGCTACATCGAAATCCGCGATCGCTCTAAGGATATCATCATCTCAGGAGGGGAAAACATCTCCTCCATTGAGGTAGAAAAAGCGCTGTATTCACATCCTGCTGTCAGCCTTTGTGCCGTCGTAGCAATGCCAGACGAGAAATGGGGCGAAGTGCCTTGCGCCTTTGTTGAGCTCTCCGGCAAGGCTACTGAGGATGAGCTTATAGCCCACGCCAAGACACGCCTTGCCAGATACCAACGCCCCAAGAAAGTGATTTTTGGCGAGCTGCCAAAGACCACCACTGGGAAAATTCGCAAAAACGAACTTCGCGAACTGGTCCGCCCGAAAAGCACCCCTCCCAACATTTAAAACTGGTTTCTCGTCATGTCTCAAGAACTTAACTTTGCCCAATTCAGCTTTGGCACCCAGGTACGAAAATCACCCTATTCTGACGCAGCCTTGCGCTGGGGGGCCAAAGGATTTTCCGTCTACAACCATATGTACATCCCCCGCGATTTTGGCGATCCGAGGCAGAATTTCTGGTATCTGGTTAATGACGCGATCCTGTGCGACGTCTCTGTCGAGCGTCAGGTTCAAATCAAGGGCCCAGACGCGGCGAAATTCACCCAGTTCCTTTGCTGCCGTGACCTGTCCAAATGCCAGGTTGGACAATGCAAATATGTGCTTATCACGGATCAGGACGGCGGGATCATCAACGATCCGATCCTCTTGAAACTAGCAGAGGATCACTTCTGGCTGTCCATTGCGGACAGTGATGTGCTGCTTTGGGCACGCGGCGTTGCAGTGAATTCTGGAATGGATGTGGACATTTCTGAACCAGACGTGTCACCGTTGCAACTGCAAGGCCCGAAATCCCGCGACGTCCTGCGCGCAGCATTTGGCGATGCCCCCGCAGAACTCAAATACTATCGGTTCATGGAATTTGACTGGGACGGCGTACCTTTGATTATTTCACGGACCGGATGGTCGAGCGAACTTGGTTACGAGATTTTCCTGCGCGACGGAACACAAGGTGAAAAGCTTTGGGAGCATCTGATGGCCGTGGGTGGGCCTCTGGGCCTGAAGCCCGGTCATACATCAAGCATTCGTAGGATCGAGGCTGGCATGTTATCCTACCACGCTGACATGACCCTTGCGAACAACCCCTATGAGATGGGCATGGGACGTCTTGTCGATCTGGATATGGAAGCCGATTTTATCAGCAAGGCGGCCTTAACCTTGATCAAGGAGCGGGGGGTGTCGCAACAGCTTGTCGGCCTGGAAATTGACGGCGATCCCTTTGTAGGCTCCAATGACTTCTTTTGGCCTATCCTTAGTAAGGGCGTAAAAGTTGGCACGGTCACGTCAGCGATCTATTCTCCAAGACTGCAAAAAAACATCGCTCTTGCGATGATCAGCATCGACCACACGGCATCAGGCAGGGTACTACAGGTAGATAAGTTGAGCGAAACGCGCGCGTGCACTGTCGTGCCGATCCCGTTCTACGACCCCAAGAAATCGCTTGCCACAGCGAGCTGACAGTGCCTGGGTTCTTGGTGAGTTCTTTGAAGCACCTACTGAGGGATTATGGCCCAGGAGCCGCAGGGTACCCTCTTTTAACTCCAGCCCCTTAAAACAAAACCTAAACCTGAGCGCCAAAGACAATCAGTAAGCCCGGTCCAAGGAACGTGATTACTGGAATTTAGTCCTTGGAACACTGCACATTTATCAGAAGTCGTAGACCTTAAAGTTGCCATGGACAAATGCTTCAAAATTGATCTAGTGAAGCCTTTTTGAAAACTAAGACTTAGTGAGACTATATTTAACCATACTGATTAATGACTGGCCCGCTTTAAAATCACTTTGCGTTTTCGAAACACAGTCAGCAGCCTTCTCTTGAGATTTAGCATTAAAAGTCTAATTTTTCAGGCGATAGCCAGTTTTAAAAATCCAGCTAATTACGCTGACGCAAAGGACCGAAAAGACAAAAATGGCAGCTAGGCTATAGCTAACTGCTACATCTGCTGTATCAAAAAAAGACCAGCGGAAACCAGAAACCAGATATACAATCGGATTAAATAGAGTGGCTGTCTGCCAGAAAGGCGGCAGCATAGAGATGGAATAAAAACTGCCCCCTAGAAATACAAGCGGGGTAATAATCAGAGACGGTACCAAATTCAGCTGTTCAAAATTACGCGCCCATATGCCGATAATGAATCCTAATAGGCTAAAGGATAGGCAGGTCAGCAGCAAAAAGCCCAGCATCCAAAAGGGATGCGCAATCTGCACAGGCACAAACAAAAATGAAGTCGCCAGAATAATCAACCCAATCACAAAGGACTTGGTGGCAGCTGCCCCTACGTAGCCGACTACAATTTCAAAATAGGAGACAGGTGCAGATAATGGCTCATAAATCGTGCCGATAAATTTTGGAAAATAAATCCCGAATGAGGCATTTGTGACAGACTGCATCAGAACTGTTAACATAATGAGTCCCGGTACAATAAAAGCCCCATAGCTGACCCCTTCAATCGCAACCATGCGTGAACCAATTGCTGAACCAAACACTATAAAATAGAGTGCTGTTGATATCACCGGTGAAATTATGGATTGCAGAAGCGTGCGGAAAGTCCGCGCCATTTCGAAGAAATAAATAGCTTTGATTGCATGAATATTCATAAACTTTTTAATCCTTCACCAAATCAACAAAAATATCTTCCAAAGAGCTCTGCGATGTCTGCAGATCGCGCAAAGCCAACCCAGCAGCAGACAAATCTGTAAGCAGCCCAGTTATTCCAGTTCGTTCTGCCTTGGTATCATAAACATAGGTTAGACGGCCGCCATCTTCTGCAAGCCACAAATCATAGCTGGCAAGGGCAGGCGGGATAGCTTTGATGGGTTTCTGCAGCTCAATATAAAGCTCTTTAATGCCCATCTGAGCCATCAGCTTGTCTTTGTCTTCAACCAACAGAATGTCGCCATCTGCTATTACCCCCACTCGGTCAGCAATGGCTTCTGCCTCTTCGATATAATGAGTGGTCAGCACAATCGTTACCCCGGAAGCTTTAAGCTTGCCCACGACGTCCCACATATCTTTGCGCAGATCCACATCTACACCAGCTGTTGGTTCGTCCAGAAAGAGGATTTTAGGCTGATGGCTGAGCGCTTTGGCAATCAAAACTCGTCGTTTCATTCCACCAGATAATTCTTTTATTGGAGTGTTGCGCTTATCCCATAAAGACAGCTGGCGTAAAATCTGCTCGACATATGCAGCGTCCGGCGGATGGCCGAATAGCCCACGTGAAAACTTCACTGTATTGATCACTTTTTCAAATGGTTCTAGCGCCACTTCCTGCGGCACAAGGCCAATAAGGGAACGAGCTGCACGATAATCGGTAACGATATCATAACCGCCAACAGTTATTTGCCCCGAACTGGGCGAGGTCAGCCCGCAGATCATGGAAATCAGCGTTGTTTTCCCCGCCCCGTTTGGCCCTAATAACGCCAGAATCTCACCTGATCTGATCTGAAGGGAGACGCCTTTTAAGGCCCGTTGGCCAGAGCGGTACGTTTTATCTAAAGCTGTGACCGAAATAATTGGATCCATGGAATTTTTCTCCTGAATGCTGGCGCTGACACAGGCAATCCGGCACACCGAAATATTGAACAACGCGCATGCCGGCTTTTGGCAGAGTTTTACCTAAATCGCTGGAACCAGTGAAATCATCACCAAGACAACCCAGATATATATCCTACTTTTCCTTTTGGTCAAGTGCAGCCAAAAACAGGCCAGCAGACCAACTGAACTGTTTCTGCGGCCCAGCGCCTGACTGATTTTCTGACGAATGGGCAAGTAGACTGGCCATTTGTTTTCCAAGCTCTACGCCCCATTGGTCAAAGCTGTTCACATCCCAGATAAAGCCGGATACCGTCGTGATATGTTCATATAAAGCCAGCAGGCGGCCAAGGGTAAAAGGAGTTGTGCGTTCCCAGCTGATTAAAGCTGATGGACGATTGCCAGCAAAATGCCGGTGCGGCTGTTTTTTGTTTTCTGATCCAAGGGCCAATGCTTCTGCCTGGGCCACCGCATTCACCGCCAGCGTTCTGTGGCTGGCCTCTGCAGCCGCCTGCAAGGTAGGGCTGGTGAATTGGTCTACCCCGTTTGGCTGGCGGGGAACAAGAATATCCACAGGCACGATATCAGTGCCCTGATGCAGCCACTGGAAAAAACTGTGCTGGCCATTTGTACCTGGCTCACCCCAAATTAGCGGACCAGATCCCATAGCCAGCATATGTCCCTCTCGGGTGACCGATTTGCCATTGCTTTCCATATCCAACTGCTGAGCCCAGGCCGGCAAACGGCCAAGGCGCTGATCATAAGGCATCAGCCCGTAAGATGAGCGCCCTAGAAAAGTTCGGTGCCAGACCCGCAGCAGCCCCATCAACACAGGAATATTACGGTTGAAATCTGTATCTGCAAAATGACAATCCATAACATAGGCCCCGTCCAGAATCTGGACAAACCGGTCACTGCCAATACCCAACATAACTGGTAGACCAACTGACGACCACAGCGAATAGCGCCCGCCAACCCCCTCAGAAAAGGGAAAAATCTGATCTTCAGACAGGCCCCAGTCAATGGCCAGCGCTGGGGCAGCTGTAACTCCGGCCATATGGTCAGATACAGTACAGCCAGCCGCTTCAAGCCAGCCTCTGGCCAGTGCGGCATTTGCCATGGTTTCAGCTGTGGAAAAAGTCTTTGAGGTGATAATGAACAGCGTTCTGTCTGAAGGGCAGCAGGCCAGCACATCGTTTAAATCTGATGGATCAATATTGCCCACAAAATAAACTTGCGGACCAGAGTGAAACGCCGCAAGCGCACGGTAGACCATCGCTGGACCAAGATCAGACCCACCGATTCCAATATTCACGATATGCGTGAACCGGCCCTGCCCGCGCAGCTGGTCTGCAAAACGGCATAGGGCGGTAAACCCATCTGTCTTGCGAAAGGCCGGATGGCGCAGTTCTGTATGGATCACCGACCTGTTTTCGCTGATATTGATAGGCTGCCCTGCTAGCATTGCCGTAATTTTTTCTGCAAGTCCAGATGCTTCAGCAAGGGCAAGCAGAGTAGAAAGGCTGGCAGATGTAAGGGGTTGGCGGGTTAAATCAATGCTGAGGTCATCAAGCTGAAACAGCCTATCTCTTGCCTCATCACGAGCCATTAGTTCCCGCAGGGGCAGGCTAGCCTCTTTCGCGGCAAGCTGATGTAGCTTTGCGACCACTTCATCTTGTTCACGAGTTATCTCCATCGCAGCACCAGCCCTTACAGATGTGCGGCGACACGCGCCCGATTTGTAATCTTAGCAAAGTCGCCGCTTTCAATTAAGGCCTGCGGGGCAATCCAGCTGCCCCCCACGCAGGCAATATTTGGCAGAGCCAGCCAGTCCGGCGCCGTCGTTTCTGTAATGCCACCGGTCGGGCAGAAGGTCAAATCAGGCAACGGGCTGGATAGGGATTTAATAAAACTAATCCCACCAGCCGCATTTGCCGGAAAAAATTTCTGCACAGAATAGCCCTGTTCAGCCAGAGCCATCATCTCAGATACGCTGGCCGCCCCCGGCAGCAGCGGCAACCCAGCGCTTTTGCAGCCTTCGAGAATAGATGGTGTTGTCCCGGGGCTGACCACGAACCGACTGCCTGCATCAGCAGCGATTTGCGTATCAAGAGCTGTGCGAACTGTCCCAGCCCCTACCGTGATGTCCTGACAGTTGCGGGCCATCTTTTCGATTGCTTTTATGGCAGCCGAGGTGCGCAAGGTGATTTCTGCTGTCCGAATACCACCAGCAAGAAGTGCATCTGCCAGCGGTTCTGCCTGGTCTGCTGAATCGATGACTATCACCGGCATGACAGGTCCCAGCTTGAGTATATCAAGGATCGTCATAGGTTCGTCTCCTGGTGACGACCTGTCAGCACAGCAAGGCCTGCCCCCTGTTCAGCATCACTTGCCTGATCGCGGAACAGGGTTGTAAGACCTCGGCCAAAGCCTGTCTGCGGCAGGTGATTGGGGATAAAAGGATCCCGTTCCGAGAGGTCATCCTGACAGGTCAATATGCCGGAGATAGCATCAAGTATCAGTATATCTCCGTCTCTGATTTTACCAATTGGCCCGCCCTTCACAGCTTCCGGACAGAGATGTATCGCCGCCGGCACTGTTCCTGACGCCCCTGACATCCGGCCATCTGTGACTAGTGCAACCGCAAAGCCCTTATCCTGAAGGGTGGCCAGTAACGGTGTCAGGCTATGTAATTCCGGCATGCCACAGGCTTGAGGACCCTGACCGCGCACCACCACAATACAGTCTTTTTCAAGCTGTCCATCCACAAAAGCCTGTTTGACCTGTGCCTCGGTTTCAAACACCAGTGCCGGAGCAGAAATTTTATGTCTGTCCGCAGAGACAGCAGACACCTTAATCACAGACCGGCCCAAATTCCCCTCGAGCATTTTCAGGCCCCCTGTCGGGGCATGAGGGTCAGTCACACCGCGCAGCACCGAGGCATCATGTGTCTGTTTTTCTGCCGGCGACCAAACCAGTCCGTCTTTTTCCAGTTTTGGTTCCACAGCATAATCAGCAAGGTTTTTGCCCCAGATCGTTGCTGCACTGCCATCAAGCAGGCCAGCAGCTAGCAATTCACTGATCACAAAACCCATCCCGCCAGCGGCATGAAAATGGTTTACATCTGCCTGGCCGTTCGGATAGATCCGAGCTAGCAACGGCACAATATCAGAGAGATCAGCAAAATCCTGCCAGCGCAGATCAATTCCTGCTGCCGCGGCCATTGCCGGCAGATGAAGCGTATGATTGGTTGACCCGCCAGTCGCATGCAATCCCACAATCGCATTTGCAAAGCTGCGCGCATCAAGGCATTTTCCAATTGGCCTTGGCGTTACCGAGCGCAGACTAATGGAAGCGGCATGATGGGTCGCTGCTGTGGTCAGCGCATGACGCAAGTCAGAATGCGGATGGACAAAGGCTGCACCTGGCAGATGCAGGCCCATCACTTCCATCAGCATCTGGTTTGAATTTGCCGTGCCATAAAAGGTACAGGTCCCTGGACCATGATAGGCCTCACTTTCTGCTTTCAGCAGCGCATCACGGCCAATTTCCCCTCTGGCAAAGGCTTTGCGGATTTGTGCTTTTTCTGCATTTGGCAGACCAGATGACATCGGCCCGGCAGGCACGAAAATCACCGGCAGATGTCCAAAAGCCAGTGCCCCCATCACAAGGCCAGGCACAATTTTATCACATACCCCAAGGCAGAGGGCCGCATCATAGACATTATGGGACAACGCGACAGCTGTGGACAGGGCAATAATATCGCGGCTGAACAGGGATAGTTCCATGCCTGGCCGACCCTGTGTCACCCCATCACACATTGCCGGCACCCCACCAGCTACCTGGGCGGTTGCCCCGGCCTGACGAGCCGCTGCCTTAATTAGCTGGGGATAGCCTTCATAGGGCTGATGGGCAGAGAGCATATCATTATAGGCTGTGACAATAGCAATATTGGGTTTCAATGTATCCGACTGTGCCAGAATGTCGGCCTTATCTTCCCCGGCAGCCGCCGCAACATGGGCCATATTGGAACAGGACACATTCCTCCGGTCGCTGTCTCCATCACTGTGCATTTCATCAATCTGGTCGAGATAGGCTACGCGTGTGGCACGGCTTCGCCCCTCAATCCTGTCGATAATTTCAGCTAATCTGGGATGAAGTTCAGACATGAATAGGCAGCCCCTTTCCGACTAACTGTGACTGTCCGGCTGATCACTTTGGAAATCACTCTGGGGATCAATCCAAAAAGACGGCCCCTGTCCTGATAAATTATCTTCAGGCCCAAATGTGCCTGCTTTATATAAAGCAGGCGGCCGTTCAGCTGTATCGCGTAAAATAGGGTCAATAAAGGCCCACGCTGCCAGCACTTCATCATGACGCATAAACAGCGTCTGATTGCCTCTGGCTGTATCCATCAGCAGCCGTTCATAGGCATCCGGCAGGCGGCCGCCAAAGGTGTCATCAAAAGACAGATTCAGCTCAGCCGGAAACAGGCGCATTCCGCCAGGACCAGGTTCTTTCGAAATCAGTTGTAATTTCACACCTTCTGCGGGCTGAAGACGGATAATCAATCTGTTTGGCAGGTCATCCTGGTCAGCAGGGCTGCGACCATTGGCAAAAATGTCATGGGGTTTGCTCTTAAAAGTTATGACGATTTCGCTGGCCCGTGTGGCCAGCTTTTTACCCGTACGTACATAGAATGGCACCCCCGCCCAGCGCCAGTTATCCACCGCCAGTTTTAGGGCAACATAGGTTTCTGTATTGGAGGATTTGCCCAGCTCAGCCTCATAATCCTGATACTGTCCCCGCATGACATCACCCAGATCAGGGGTACGCAGCGCGCGCAGCACTCGCAGCTTTTCATCACGCACCTGGTCTGCATCAAAATGGGAAGGCGGCTCCATTGCCACTAGGCAGACCAGCTGCAAAATATGATTCTGCACCATATCCCGGATTGCCCCACTGTCATCATAATAAGAAGCCCTCTGGCCCACTCCAACCGTTTCAGCAACAGTGATCTGAACATGGTCAATCGCGGCATTATTCCATTGAGATTCAAAAATGACATTTGCGAACCGCAGCGCCATAAGATTCTGAACGGTTTCTTTTCCCAGATAATGATCAATCCGGTAAATCTGCTTTTCATCAAACACCGCCTGCAATTCTGTTCCAATCGCCTCTGCAGACGCATAATCATGACCTAGCGGTTTTTCGACCACCAAACGGCTTTGCGGTAGCACAACGCCAGCCGATTTTAATAGCTGACAACTAGGCCCAAACAGAGACGGGGCAACCGCAAGATAAAAAATGCATGGCCGGTCAGCCTTTGCTTTTTCATGGACCAGCGTGGCCAGCCTATCAGCCCCCTCACCAGACAGGATATCCAGTTTTACCAGATGAACAAGCTTCAGGAACGACTCAAAATCAGTATCTTTTGTATCAGCATGGGACAGCGCCTCTTCACAAAAAGGCCGTAGCCGGTCTGCAAAGTCCTTCTTGCTAATTTCCTGACGGGCAGCGGCTATCAGACGGAAAGATGACGTTACCTGACCGTCAAGAAACCGCCAGAAAAGGGCCGGGAAAATTTTCCGAAGAGCCAGATCACCTGTGCCACCAATAATGATGTAGTCACTGTCAGGAACCAGTGCGCTCTGGGGCATCATCTCAGCCATGATGTCCTCATTCCTTTCAATATATATTCAGATGGCGAGAACCTAGCATGACAGACCTGTCCTGTCTGCATAAAAACAGATATTTGATTAAAAAAACGCCTGAAAACAGGGGGTTCTTAACTTAGTTCTGGGAGGCGTACTGGCTGGCCATGCGGTGTGGACAGATAGGCAGCTGCCCACCTCTCCTGCATCAGCTGAAGCTGCCTGAAATCTGTAATATCTTGATCAATCAGGCAGCTGGTCAAAGCTGCCATCCAAGCCTGATAATAATTGTCTTCTGTATCTTCATTGTTTTCTAAATCATCTCTCTGAGCCTGAATGTAGTGGGCAAGTGTCGCTGTCCATTGTGGCCATGTAAATAGCCCCTGGTCATATAAATGAGTGGTCAAGGCAAAAAGCTGGGCATGCCAGACAGCAGAAAACGCAGGCGCGGCAGGAAAGCTGTGTGTGGTATCTTCTTCCATTTGTCTAATCATGCATCTACTGCCACAAGATAAGATTCCCATAAATCCAGACATACTTCATCTTTGCTGCCTACCTGTTCCGGCCAGAGATCATTCGCGTAAAAACACACTCCATAAAGATGTTCCGGGTTTTCCCCTAGTCCATGGGCATTGCTGTCAGGCAACACATGGCTGCCATGATGGCTGATGATAACCCCTGTCTGATGCGCCGCATAAGCAGGCAGACGTGTATGACCGCCAGGCTGGCGTGCCGCGCTGTCAGGGCTTAACACCTGAACCTTCTGGCCGCAGGCATAGCGCGGAGGCGTTCTGTCTGGTCGCCGAGACGGGCCTCCCCGCGCAAGAGCCGCCCTGACCTGTGCCGCCGTTGGAGGGACAGGATCATCTTGTTCAACCCCTTGTGCACCGTCAGCGGCTACTTGACCAGACCGCAGCTCGTCCATGGTAACCAGACCATGTTCAACCAGAAGCGTTGCCAACCCGGCCATCCATTTTTCATAATAGCCATAGGCCATATAATCTTCTGAAGGCAGACGTTCACGCGCATGCCGGGATTCATCCAAAGTCCATTTACCCAACCCGCCTGCAGCAACTGTGACAGCAAGAGCGCGAGCCTGCCAGTTTTGGGCAAAAACAGGCTGACCTTGCGGGTCTATAGGCACAGGCCCGCCAGGCTGACCACCCATATCATGACCCCTGCCCGCAGCAGAGAGTGGAAGCTTCACCCTTGCCATTCAGCCCTCCTTCTGCATAGTGCTGTCTGCAGGGCAGATAGGCAGGCCAGCGCCAATCATACTGTCTCTGGTTACCCATTGGGCCAATTCATCTTCTGAGAGGTTGATGGCCTGTTCAGGGCATTGCGGCAGGACCAGATAGCGTATTTCAGCTGTTGAGTCCCACACCCTGATGCGTGTTGTCTCTGGAAGGGTCAAGCCAAACTCAGCCAATACTGCCCGCGGCTCGCGCACTGCCCGCCGACGGTAATTATCTGATTTATACCAGCCTGGCGGAATGCCCAAAAGCGGCCAGGGATAGCAGCTGCACAAAGTGCAGACCACAAGGTTATGTGTATCTGCCGTATTTTCAACAACCACGACATGTTCACCCTGTCGTCCAGCCAGTTCTGCCTCAGCCAAAACCGTATCCGTGTCATTTAACAATCGGTCCTTGAACCGGGCATCAGCCCAGGCCCGCGCAACAAGCCGGGCCCCAATCTGCGGGCCGATTTTATGCTGATAGGTGTCAATGATAAGCTGAAGGGCTTCTGGATCAACAAGTCCTTTTTCAACCAGAATGGTTTCCAGTGCCTTAACTCGTAATTCTGGTTCAGGCGGCAACAGGCTGTGCGGATGGTCATGATGTTCATGTGGCATGTTTGAAAGCGTGACACAAAGTTGCAGCGACGTCCAGAACCTGACATGGTTATGCGCAACCAAGTTTGGAACATAAATAAGGAGCCCGGCATGGCAGAGAAAGATGATGGGCGCAGACAGATAATCTGTGATGAGCTTCGTCAGGCTGGCATATCAGACGCACAAGTGAACCTTGCCCTTGAGACCAGCGGCACATTGTTGGAGCAATTGGCCAGCTATCCGCTAGATGAACAACATAAGCGCACGGTTAGAGAAATTTTTATGCAGTATGCACAGGTAGGAGACAGGACATGAGCCTATATCTGTCTGTTGATTTTTATAAGCACGCTGCACAGACCCACCCAGATGGCACAGGCAAACGCGTACTAGAGGTCACAGACGCCCTTAACCAGCTTGGCCGCAAGCTAGATGCGGTGCGCTTCACAGATGAGGCGTTTGCCCAGGAACAGGTCACGCAGCTCAGCCAGCCGCAGCAACCCGGCAAAACTTTGCCGCTTAAAGCTGTTCCACTGGCGCATAAAGAGCTGTATGGCCGCACCTTCAAAGACGGGTCTGGCTGGCCTTATGAGGGAGGTTCAAAAACCTATGAAGGACAAACTGCATCCCGCACCGCAACTGTTATTGACAAACTGGATTCTGCAGGGGCGATCGACTGCGGAAGGTTGGTTTCTGTAGAATATGCGTTAGGGGTAACTGGTCATAATGCTTATGCAGGAACACCCAAGAACCCCTGGAATCCGGCCTATATCTGCGGCGGCTCCTCATCTGGGTCAGGGGCGGTGGTTGCCGCTGGGATTGTCCCTGCTGCGCTGGGCAGTGATACAGGTGGGTCAATCCGTCTGCCAGCGGCGGCTTGTGGGCTGGTTGGAGTGAAACCGACCCAAGGGCTTGTCTCGCGCACCGGTGTCTTTGCACTGTCAAATGCGCTCGATACTGTTGGCCCTCTGTCCCGTAGCGTCAGGGACAGTGCGCAATGCTTGTCTGTTCTAGCTGGATATGATGCACAAGATAATCAGAGCATTAATACAGAACAGCCAGATTACCTGAACGGACTTGAAGACGGGCTTGAAGGTATCCGCATAGGTCTTGCTGAACGCTATTTTTTGACTGGAAGTACAGCAGAGGTGGCTGACCCTGTTGCCAGCTGTTTTGAGCGTTGTGCACAGCTTGGAGCGATATGCCATGATCTGGTAATTGAGGGCATTGAAGCAACAAACCCACTGAATGTGCTGCTTATCGCCACAGAGGCCGCACACGTGCATAAAAAGACAATTCTAGATCGGCCAGAATTGCTAAATGATCAGACATTAATGCGCGTTTTGACCGGCATTTTCACATCAGATGGTAATTATCGGCGGCTGCAGGCGTGCCGCGCGGATTTCATTGCACGTACATTGCCTGACCTGTTTGACAAAGTAGATCTGTTCATGGCCCCTGTCTGGCCATTTGCATTGCCAACCATAAAAGACAGTGATGTCGGGGCCAATCCGGAGGCGGCTCCGTTGATGCAGCGTATCGGGCATAATACGCGGCCTGTAAATTTCCTCGGCCTACCTGCTATCTGCCTTCCTATCGGGTTTGATGCAAACGGCCTGCCTTTATCTGTACAGCTGGTTGGCAAGCCATTTTCAGAAGCAATTTTGTTGCGCGTTGCCCGTGCAATTGAACGTGAATATGATTTCTGGTCACACCGGCCTGATCTGAGCGTTTTTGGCTGAGCGATGAAGACAGTTAAAGACGGGTAACCAGTTTTTTCAACTTGGCTTCAACTACGTCAGGCGGTTCGGCAATATCAATTGTGCCCGTCATCCGGCCCTGTTCGTTTAGTAAGAAGACCGTGGCGGTATGATCAAGAGTATAGCCGCCACCAGATGTCTGAATGCGTTCCCAAAAAATACCCCAGTCTCTGGCCAGCTGCAGAACATTTTCAGGCTTACCGGTGATGCCAGTGACCTGTTCGCCAAAATAAGGAATGAAATCTTTCAACACCTCAACCGTGTCTCGTTCCGGGTCAAGGGTGATAAAAACAATCTGCAGCTTTTCCCTGCCCTCCGCAAGTGCCTGTCTGGCATTGGCTAGGTCATTCAAGGTTGTGGGACAAATCTCCGGGCAATGGGTAAAGCCAAAAAATACAGCAGAGGCCCGGCCGGTAAAAATCTCTTCTGTTACTATCTGCCCAGTGTGGTCAGTTAGCTGAAAAGGAGCCCCAATTTCAAACCCCGTCTGGGTGCGCGGCATCCATTGGCGGGCCAGATATTCTGAGACCGAAAAGGCCAAGCCCAGCAATAAAACAAAGCCAAGTCCCCACAATAATATTGAGCGTTTGTTCTGTATTGTCACAATACTGCGCTTTTATCAGTGACTGTGGTCGTGCTGTTTATGGTCATGGTCTTTTTGTTTGTGGCCTTTTGTGTGTGTTTCCCCGTCAGTGTGTCCAAGTCCGGGTAGTCTGATTACATGAAAGGGCAACGTTACTCGACCACAAGGGACAAATTCAAGAGTAACCGAGAAAATATCATCCTCTTTTAACTGCCGGTCAAGATCCATGAACATCAGATGACGTCCTTTTGGCATCAACGCGACCGTAAGTCTATCTGGAACAGCAAGCCCCCTCTCAATTTCATACATTTTCATAACGCCGGAGTCGTGTTTCATATCATGAATTTCAGCCCGTTTCGCAAAAGGTGCTGAAGCTGAAACAAGCGTTTGGG
>ENA-OSEY01001279-OSEY01001279.1-marine-metagenome-genome-assembly--contig:-NODE-1279-length-17619-cov-5.802303_pt1 | contig 17619 bp, 20 predicted proteins | sample MGYA00248465_ERZ534230 | MGnify/ENA primary metagenome ERZ534230 (study PRJEB26409, sample SAMN06344110) | marine metagenome | isolation source: Sea water from surface | place: Atlantic Ocean:Southern...
TGCTGCACTTTCCGTAGACTCACGTCTCCCAGGAGTTACCTGGCGCCTTGCTCATGAAGTCCGGACTTTCCTCTGGATTTCCAGCGATCATCCGACCAACTCGGTTACATTTTATTTAAAAAAACTTTTTCTTCAACTTTTTTTAGTTAGCCACTTATAGAGATCCCTTTTATTTTGTTGAGTGATAGAACTTAAAAGCTTTGCGGCTTCGCTTGGAGACATTTTCCTTAATATAAGATCTTTAATTTCATTATCTAAGTCTATTGACGGTTCTATTAAATCTTTATCGCCCTCAATAAGTAAGCATATCTCTCCTTTAAGATCTCTTGATGATACCTTCGAAAGAATCTCAGAAATTGATCCTCTTATTACTTCTTCATGTTTTTTTGTCATTTCTCTGCAAATAACAGCTCGTCTATGTGATGGATAAATCTTCTGCATCACTGATAGCGTCTTGACTAATCTTTTTGGTGATTCAAAAAAAACTAATGTTGCATCATTTTTTATATTATTTTCAAAAACTTTTTTTCTCTCAGAGTCTTTTCTTGGCAAAAACCCCAAAAACATAAATTTATTAATAGGAAATCCAGATAATAGTAAGGAGTTTATTACCGAAGAAGGCCCAGGAATTACTGAATACTCAATATTTTCTCTAATGCACTCATTAACCAATATGTATCCTGGATCAGATATCAAGGGAGCACCGGCATCTGAAATTAATGATATCGTTTTTCCTGCCCTAGCCTCTTTAATTATACTTTTTGTCTTACTTCTTTCGTTGTGGTCATTAAAAGAAAAACTTTTTTTATCAATTTTATACCTATCAAAAATTTTTTGAGCTTTACGAGTATCCTCGGCATATATAAGGTCACTGCTATTAAGTATTTCTATTGACCTTAAAGAAATATCATTTAAATTACCTATTGGAGTACAAATTAAATAAATCATAAGTGAAAACTTTAAATTTCAACAATCTACCAATTATAAGCCTTATTTGCTTTTTTTTTCTTGGTTGCTCCTCAACACAATTAGTTGATATTTCAAAGGATGAACAGCTTAATGATCTGCTTGATAATATTGGACAAGTAGAATTAGAAATTAATGCTAATGAAGAAGTTAAGCAGCTTATTATTAAATCAATAGTTTCTCTAGATTCTGATATAAAAATAAATTTTGTCGATAGTTTTGATAGTGGAGTCCTTCCAATATCAAACAATTTTTTAAATCAAGAGTTTACTTATTTCTGTAAGCCTGCAAATGTATATCTTGAGAAGGTCACAGAGCAATACTTGTTTGATTTTCAGAAAAATGATGAAGTTTTTGTCTTTTACAATGAAAGATTTAAATCTCAAGCAGAGGCAATAAAGAATAGTTATCCCGGTGTAAGTATTTTTAAACTCGAGGGGGATTATGACGATCTTGTTAAGAGTGTATTTGAATTGTCAGGAAGTAATAGTAGAGGAGATTTAATAAACAGATTAGTTCAAGAGGAAGATATAGGTTTTGTGCCAAGGCCAAGAGAGGATTTTGAAAAGATCTATATTATTGCCGACTATGATCAATCTAAAAACTTTATTCCTTCACTGAGGTTTAACTACATCTTAGGTAAAGAAATTTATGTATCTTCGCAATCGGTAACAAGAATTGAAGATAGAAAAAAATTGTTAGACTTTTCTGAAGTGATTCTCACAGTTCCTAACTCATTTTTAAAAGAAGATGAGTCATTAAATCTTAATGAGCTCTCAAAGTTGTCATTTTTGCAGGATTTAATACTTATCTCTGCAATCAAAAAAAATAATGGTAATTCTCAAATAATTGCTGGTCAGTTTGGAAATATCCGTTACTCACAAAATACTTGTTCTGATATGCAAACGATTCTTGTACAGATCGATAATCAGGGAGGTTTTAATCGGCTCTGAGGTCTTTTTCGATTGTTGTTAAACTGTCAATGAAGCCAGGTCTTTCAAAAATCTTATTTTGGTAATCTAAGAGAGGTTTGAGCTGCTTGTTATAGGGAAGATTTATACCCATCGATGTTAATCTCCACATGATTGGTGCTAAGTAACAATCTACAAGTGTGAAATCCTCATTCATAAAAAATGGAAACTCTTTGAAAATTGGTGAAATTGTTGCAAGCTCTTGAATTAATTCTTCTTTTGTTTTTTTCTCATTTGCTTTTTTAAGCTTTCCTGAAATTATTGAATCAACTAATGGACACCATTCTCTTTCTATTCTCAACATCAGCTCTCTGCAGTTAGCCCTTGCAACAGGATATACTGGCAATAATGGCGGGTGTGGAAATCTTTCGTCGAGATATTCCATAATTACTGATGTGTCATAAAGCGCTAAATCTCTGTCAACCAAAATTGGTAATTTATGATAGGGGCTTATGGAAAGAACGTCATCTGGTGCTTCTTCAATATCAAATTCCCTAATTTCACATGCAATATCTTTTTCAGCTAAAACTATTCTAACTCTGTGGCTATAGTGACTATCTCTCTCTGAATATAAAATCATGTTGAACTTCTCCTAGTGGTAATCTTTTTGATATTCTCTGTAGAGAAGCGCAGAAAGAAATGTAAATATAATAAAGAATATTATCGCATATACTCCCATTCTTTCCCTTTCTGCCCTACTGGGCTCACCTACATATGTTAAAAAATTTGTGAGATCATATATAAATTCATCAAACTCTTCAACGTTTAACAATCCTGAACCATCTTGATGCTTAAGATATCCACATTTTTCTTTAGTAATCGTGTTTCCAAATTCATCTCTTTTTTCACCACCATTCTTTGCTAAAACAGGCACCTCTTTACAACCAAGTTTTTGGTTGCCTTGAATTGGAGCTAAAATATTAGGCATATTTACGCCTGGATAAACTAGATTGTTTGATCCGTAGGTTGTTGAAGAATCATCATAAAAAGCTCTCAAATATGTATAAACCCAGCTTGAAGTTCTTTTTCTTGCAACTAAAGTTAAATCAGGAGGAGCGTTATCAATTTCTAATTCATGAATAGGGGCAACCATTAAATCAAATGGTCCGGCATTTTGATCTGGAACAAGATATTCAAAGAAGATGTCTTCAGGTATTTGGAGATCATTGGCAACTCTTCCCCATCGAGAATATTTTAGTGAATGACAGCTATAGCAGTATTTCATAAACGTACCTACGCCTCTTTGAAGCGAAGCCATATTATTTAAATCTGGTTTAAACTGATCACAGTCTCCATAGTCTTTACATGGACCTCCCTCGGCTGAATTCACATCTGGAACTAACGAAAAGGATAAAAAACTAATTATTATTAATGATTTAATCACAATCTATCTGGCACCTCATAGGTTTTTTCAATGCTTGTATAAATAGGCATTAATAGGAAAAAAGCAAAATACATTAGAGTACAAATTACGGACATAATTTTCCCTGTCTCTGTAACAGTAACAGTTCCCAAGTATCCTAAGGTAACAAAACTTACAGTAAACAAAACTATCGCTATCTTACTCAATATTCCTTTATATCTTATTGATGCAACATTACTTCTATCCAACCAAGGTACAACAAATAATATTGCCACTGCAGCAGCCATAACTATAAGGCCTCCAAGTGGATCTGGAACTGCTCTTAACATTGTATAAAAAGGCGAATAATACCAAACAGGTGCTATATGTTCAGGAGTTACTAGTGGATTTGCTTCCTCAAAGTTTGCTAATTCAAGAAAATATCCACCACCCTCTGGGAAGAAAAACATTATCACACAAAAAACCAGTCCAAAAACTCCAATTGCAGGCATTGCACTCAAAACTTTATAAGGGAAAAAAGGAACACTATCTAATGGGACTCCATCATCATCTATATATTCCTCAATATCAACACCCTCTGGATTTCCAGCACCAACTTCGTGCAATGCAACAAGATGAAGAAAAACTAGAGCAATTAGTATAAGCGGAAGTGCAACTACATGAAGTGCAAAAAATCTTGAGATTGTTATGCCAGAAATATAATAGTCACCTCTTACCCAAATCTCTAATGATTCGCCAATATAGGGTATTGCTCCAAAAAGAGAAATAATAACTTGTGCGCCCCAATATGACATTTGGCCGTAAGGAAGAACATAGCCCAAGAATCCTTCAGCCATCATTACTAGATAAATAGTACATCCAAAAATCCATACTAATTCTTTAGGTCTTTTATATGAGCCATATAGAAGGCCTCTGAACATATGAAGATAAACTATTGCAAAGAACATCGATGCTCCTGTGGTATGCATGTACCTGATTATCCATCCATAATCAACATCTCTCATAATGTATTCAATCGATGCAAATGCTCCCTCTTCAGTGTTTGAATATGGCATCATTAACCAGATTCCTGTAACTATTTGAAGAATAAGTACAATTGAAGCAAGAGCCCCAAATAAGTACCAAAAGTTAACTTTTTTTGGGACAGGATGCTTCGAAAGATGCCTTTCGAAAGTATTAATTATGGGTAGTCTGTAGTTAATCCAGTTTAGAACCTTCGTTACCATTATGCTTCTTCTCCGATTGTTAAAATACTCCCTTCAAAGAAGTGAGGGGGTACAGTTAAATTTGTTGGTGCAGGAACACCTTTGTAAACTCTGCCCACTAAATCAAACATTGAACCATGGCATGGGCAAAAGAAACCACCTTCCCAAGAGGAATCCCACGGCTTAGGTTCGACTTCAGGATAATATTTAGGGGAGCAGCCCAAGTGGGTACAGACTCCTGATAGCACGGAATATTCTGCACTTAAAGACCTTGTAGCATTAATGTTTTTATAAGGTTCGTCAATACTATCTGAATTTGGATCAGCAAGTTTTGATGTCACTGAAGCCAAACCAGACAATGCTGATGGTGAATGCCTAATAATTAATATTGGTTGCTTTCTCCATGAAACTTGAATCTGCTGACCAACCATCATTTTAGAAACATCAACTTTCACGGCAGATCCTATTGCTTTAGCTCTTGCACTTGGATTCCAAGTTGTTACAAATGGAGTAGCTGCAAAAGCAACACCAGCAGCGGCAAAACCAGCAGTAAGGCCAATCAGAACCTTTCTTCTTCCTTGATCTGGTTCATTGCTAATATCAGATTTTTTATGTGCATTTTCTTTTGAAATAGAGATACCAAAACCATCCAATATGCTGCGAAGGTTGTCACTAATATCCAATATATCAGAATTCTCAAGTTGATTTAACGCATCTACAAGCTCATCTCTGCTAGATATAGCCTCAGTGAGATCCTTAGTCTTTAGCGAAGTCTTAACAAAGCTGGTACCAATAATGTCAGCAACCTTTTCGCTAACCCTTTTTTGAAAAAAATAAATATCATTATTAGCTCCTCTTAGAGTAAGGTATTTTTCTGTAATTTCTGTCATTATTAAAAAAACAAATAATATGAGTCAAGATTGTACCCATATGTAAAAATTAGAGTACTCATGATAATGAAATAGATGGATGTATTTGGGCTCTTGAAAAATATAGAATCTCTTGAAAGCCCTATTATATTGGGGTATCTTTTGTTTGTTGTACCCATATACTTCCTTATATGTGTTTGTAAAGTACGCACAATATAATACAAAAACATACTTATTGGAAGTACATTTTAGTAATAAATTATATTTATCTTTTTGAGAATTGTGAGCTCTTTCTTGCCTTTTTTAATCCAGGCTTTTTTCGTTCTACTTTTCTTGAATCTCTCGTAAGAAAACCAGCTTTTTTTAGTTGCGGTCTTAACTCTTCATCAAAAAGTAAAAGAGCCCTAGAAATACCATGTCTGATAGCTCCTGCTTGACCAAAACTACCGCCGCCTTTTACTTTTGCTACTATATCAACTTTATCGATTAAGTTACAAAGCTCAAGTGGTTGCTTAACAAGCATTTGAGCCACTTCTCTTCCAAAGTAATCGGAAAGCTCTTTATTGTTAATTTTTATTGAACCTTCTCCTTGAGATAGATATATTCTGGCTGAAGATGTTTTCCTTCTGCCTGTCGCATAAAGTCTTTCACTGCTCATATTTTTGGATTCCATACACTTGGATTTTGAGATTCATGAGGATGCTCTGAACCACTGTAAACTTTTAATTTTTTTATAATTGATTTTCCTAACTTGTTTTTTGGCAGCATACCCTTTACAGCATTTTCAATAATTCTTTCAGGAGTGCTCTCTAGAACTTCTTTATATGACTTTTCTTTGAGCCCTCCAGGGTATAAAGAATGTTTATAGTATTTCTTTTGCTCTGCCTTATTTCCAGTAACTTTTACCTTATCTGCGTTTATTACAACTACAAAATCGCCACCATCTACATGAGGAGTAAATGTTGGCTTATCTTTGCCTCTTAATTTATCTGCGATTTTAGTTGCAAAACGGCCCAAAATTTTACCTGAGGCATCGAATACGACCCAGTCTCTAGAAACTTCACTATTTTTTAAGCTAAATGTTTTCATATCACTTTTTTGTGTGGACGAATATTAAAGGTTAAGAGCTATTTAATCAATAATTTTTATAATTTATTTATCATTGATATTTTGCATTTCTTCAAGCCTGCTGATGGTTCTATCCCATAAGAATGAAAGCTCTTCTCCAATATAGAGACTTCTAATATCATCACTATTAAAAAAGAACTTAATTTTCACTTTTTCAATGTAGGCAATATCAATAAAACCAATAAACCTTCTAATTATATCCTTGCCATAATCATCATTTTGTTCAAAATCGTCGATGAAAAACCAGTTATATTTTTCACATATAGCTAAAAAATCAGAAATTGCTAAATTTTGCCTAAAGAAATCCTTGTATGAAAACCAAATAAAGTCTTTAGTATTTCCTTTACATGCAAATGTTCTATCATTTATTCTAAAATCTTTATTAAGATCACCGATAAAGTTAAAGTTTTTCTTAATAAAATCGAAGATTTGATCTTGGCTAAGGTTTTTTCCATCCTTTGATGAATTTAAATCTATATTCATTAATCTATAGTCCTTGTCACCAATAAATTCAAATACAACAAAGTCTTCTTCAAGCTGTTTAATTTGTTTAATAAATTTTTCTCTTTGTAGTCCATTTTTATAGAGATTTTCTATTTTTGCATTTGATGTAAGCATAATGAAAACATTCATTTTTGATAAAAGATTTAAAAGTTTGCCAATTATCATTGCATCTGAAACATCCTCAACTTGAAACTCATCGATAAAAACTACTCTGTACTTTGAAGCTATTCTTTTTGCAATTATTTCTATTGGATCTTTGGTGTTTTCAACTAACCTAAGCTCATTATGAATAAATTTCATAAACTCGATGAAATGATATGAACACTTAGTAAGTTTAATTTCTTTAAATATTGCATTTAGCATCATAGTTTTTCCCCTTCCAACATCTCCATGGACGTAACAACCTTTTTTTGATTTTTTTTTGAAAAAGTTGGTAATAAAGGACTTTCTAGGAAGGTTTTTTTCAAAAATAATTAGAAAGTTGTCTTGTTCATCATTTAAATGAATGCCATCTTCTGAAAACTTCTTTAAAATAGTTTGATACATACTTTTTAGAAATGAGAAATTATAAGTTTATCATTAGCGGCATAATTTTTGCCGCATTTATTGGAATAGCTTCATTCCAAACTGGTTATAAAAAAGGTTCTCAAAAAGATTTATCCTATGCAGCAGAAAAAGCCTCATCATCAGTAGTTAATATATTTATAAGCAATAGAGGAATTAATAGAGCCAGGAATGCTGTCGGCTCAGGAGTAATTTTCTCAGAAGAAGGTCACATCGTAACAAATACTCATATACTAACTAACGCAACATCAGTTTTCGTGGAATTTAATGATGGAGAAATTACAGAGGCAGTATTAATTGGTGCAGATAAATATTCAGACATTGCAGTGTTAAAAATTAATGGATTTGAGGGCTTAAATCCTATTGAATTAGCTGAATCTAGCAACATAAGGGTTGGAGATGAGGTTCTAGCTATAGGAAATCCATTTGGTGTTGGAAAAACTGTTACAAGTGGCATCATTAGTGCTACTGGAAGAGATTATGGAAACCCTTACTTGGAATTACTCCAAACTGATGCAGCAATTAATCCAGGAAACTCTGGTGGCGCATTACTTAATGAGGAAGGAAATTTAATTGGTATTAATTCGAGCATATATTCAAAAACAGGAACTTACTCAGGTATTGGTTTCGCAATACCATCTGAAAAAGTAATTCAGGTTGCATCCGAACTTATAAAGTTTGGTAAGGTAAGGAATTCATGGATTGGAGACTTCCAGGTAAGGCAAATAAGGTTAAATTTGAGCAATAATTTAGTACCAGCTTTAAGTATTATTAAAATTGATAGAACATCTGCTATTGCAAATCCCCTTGAGCTGAATGGAATATCAGAGGGCGAAATAATATTAAAGATAAATGACTTACCAGCTACATGGACAAATCTGACTACAGCACTAAAATTAACTTTTCCAGGCGATGAGATTTTATTTGAAATTTATGGAAAAGATAAAAATAAAGAAGTTTTAGTTAAGACTGTCGCATCTAATTAGGTAATCTTATTATTTCTGCACCAAGATTTGATAATTTTTCTTCTATTCTTTCATAGCCTCTATCAATATGATAAATCCTATCTACAATAGTTTCTCCTTTTGCTATTAATCCAGCCAGTATCAAACTTGCTGATGCCCTTAGATCTGTTGCCATTACTTGAGCCCCAGAAATAGAATCAACTCCATTAATAAGTGCAGTGGTACCATTAATTGTAATATCAGTACCCATTCTATTAAGCTCTTGCACATGCATAAATCTATTTTCAAATATAGTCTCTGTTACACTTGATTCACCAGGTCCGATGCAGTTGAGAACAGTAAACTGCGCTTGCATATCTGTTGGAAACCCAGGAAACGGAGCTGTGACAATATCAACAGGCTTTATAGCATCCTTCGTCATATCTAGGGAAATAGAATTACCATTTGAATCCACTTCAGCCCCGGCTTTTTGAAGAGTTTCTATAATTGAGCCCATTCTTTTTGGATCAATCTTATTGATTGTAATTTTTCCATTAGTAACAGCTGCTGCTACAAGATATGTACCTGCCTCGATTCTGTCTGCAGGAATTTTAAAAGTTGTGCCAGTCAATTCTTCCACACCTTCAATTCTAATCTCATCTGTTCCTGCTCCTGAAATCTTAGCTCCCATTGAATTTAAAAAATCTGCCAAGTCAGAAATTTCTGGCTCTTTTGCAACGTTAGTTAAAGTTGTTAATCCCTCAGCTAGTGAAGCAGCCATCATCAGATTTTCTGTACCCGTAACAGTAACTCCCTCAAACTCTATATTAGCTCCAGTTAACTTTTTAGCTTTTGCCTCAATATATCCATTATTGAGAGATATTTCTGCACCAAGTTTTTCAAGAGCTTTAAGGTGATAATTAACAGGACGACTTCCGATAGCGCACCCTCCAGGCAATGCGATCTTCGCATATCCATATTTAGCCACCATAGATCCAAGAACTAAGATAGAAGCTCGCATAGTTTTTACAAGCTCATATCTTGCTTCAAGGTTGGAAAGGTTTGATGTATTTAGTTTAAAATTCATTTTTTCATCAAGAGAAATATCAGCTCCCATTGAGCCTATGAGTTCAAACATGGTAGTAATATCTTGAAGATATGGAAGATTTTTAAGCGTTATATCATCTGACGAAAGAATTGATGCTGCAATTACTGGCAAAGCAGCATTCTTAGCTCCTGAGCAGTCAATCTGACCTGAAAGACTTTTTCCGCCTTTAATTAATAATTTTTCCAATTAGACCTCGCTTGGTGCCTTTAAATCTAAACTAATTGCATGAAGTTCACCTGATTGTAGAAGATCTGTGAATAATTTCATAATAATTTTGTGTCTTTCTAAAGTACTCATATTTGTGAAATCTTTAGAAACAATTTTTATTGAAAAATTACAGTCTTGACCGCTAACAGTTAAGTTAGAGATATCATCTAAGGATGATTTAATAAGTTCTTGTATTTGAATATTATCCATCTATGAAAGCATCAGATTTCCATTCACTAATAATTGAAGAAATATTCTCATTCTTTTCAATGGCAAGAGCTTGAAATTGATTATGAAAGGTTTGTCCTAAATTTATTCCGTTAATAATTATATTTACTATTTTATAGGTTCCATTTTTGTATTCCCTAAGTTTATAAATTATTGGATAGATATTGGTTGTAGTGATTAAATTTTGCTTAACACTTACAATTTTATTTTTTTTCTCATCATAGGAAAAATCAGTAATTATTTCTGCATCCCCCCATTGAGCAAGGGTTTCGGCATAAGTATCAAGAAGTGAAATCTTAAAAACTTCTATAAACTGTGCTCTTTCCTCTTTAGTTGCACTTAAATAGTATTTTTTACCCATAACACTTGCGCTTACTCTATTAAAATCTATTAAGGGTTCAAAAATCTTTTCTATCTTTGTCTTGAATAATTCAGGATCAGTATTGAATAATTCATTTTCTGTTTCTAAAACAGTGACCATTTCTTGTGATTTAATATCTATAAGCTCAAATGGATTTTTATTAATATCTGTGAAGATTGGAAATGATAAAAATAAGAATAAGACTAATAAATTTCTTTTTAAGTGCAACATTGCATTATTATACACTTGTTAGTTTTTAAATTTTATGCAAAAGAAATTTCTTGTTGGTTTACTTATTTCAATATTTGGATTAATTAATGCTGCCGAAATGACTATAGATGTATCCGAAAAAATAGACATTTCATCTGATAATATAGAGATAAAAAATGAAGAGATTGGATTTAAAGATAATATTATTTTTCAGTCAAAGTCCTATCAGATATTTGGAGAAGTTGCAGTATATAATCGAAATCTTGAGCTTATCAAAATTGAAGGTTCACCTGTAAGATTTAAAATAAATACCGAAGATAATAATTTCAATGGCTTTTCAGATTTAGTCATCATCCAAGATAATATGATCGAAATTTCTGGGAGTGTTTTTGTGGAGGATAAGAACTCGACAATAAAAGGTAAAGTAATAAAATTTAATATGAACTCTGGAGAACTTCAAATTAACTGATATGGAAGTCCTTAAATTAAAAAATATATCAAAATCTATAGAAAATAAGCAAATTATTAAAGAAATCTCATTTAATATTTCAAAAGGTCAAATTGTAGGGCTTTTGGGACCAAATGGTGCTGGTAAAACAACTATTTTTTACTCAATCTTAGGATTAATAAAAATAGATAGTGGAGAAGTTTTTCTCGATGGAAAGAATGTAACGAAAATTCCTCCGCACAAAAGAGCCGAAGTTGGAATAAGTTATTTGCCCCAAGAACCCTCAATATTTAGGAATCTATCGGTGAAATCAAATATTTTGGGTGTTGGAGAAAAGAATTTTCTCAGAAAAGAAAATCTATTTAATTTTTATCAAAATACTATTAAAGAATTTGGTTTAGAATCTATTGAAGACTCAATGGGATATGTGTTGTCAGGAGGGCAAAGAAGAAAAGTTGAAATAGCTCGATGTTTAGCTGCAAAACCAAAAATTATACTTTTAGATGAACCTTTCGCTGGCATTGATCCTCTTGCTATTGAAGATATTAAGAGTGTTTTAAAGAGTCTTTCTGCTAAAGGTATCAGTATCCTCATAACTGATCATAATCTGAGAGAAACTATAGATGTATGCAATTATTCAATTGTAATAAAAAATGGGGGCATTCTTGATAAAGGAGAAAAAGACTATCTTGTAAATAGCTCACTTATAAAAAAGGAATACTTTGGTAAAGTTTTTGATTGATGGAAACTTTCAATCAAGAAAAGATTTTTGAGATGATGTCATAGGATTTGTTTCTCTCCCAGGCCTAGCAACAATATTCTTGTTATAATCTCTCTAGAATTGGAGAGTTAAGAGTTCCTTTCACTGAATACCCTATGGTTGTTATTTCTTGAATTTGCTCCTCAAAAACATTGCCAATTATTGCTGTTCCGGCAGCAACTCCTATACCACCAAAAATAGCGGCATACCATGGAATATTTTCTTGTAAACCTAATCTTAAAGAAAGCTCAAGATCTAACTCATCAAGGTATCCTTTTTCATTTTTCCTTATGTATCCATTCCAAATCATTTCTCCAAAATCGGCATCAAAAATAAATTTTTCTTTGACCCTTCCATATTTCTTTGAAAAAATGATTTTGCCTTCACCTCTTCTAAATTTGATATATTCTTGCGAAGAAGATCCATCATAACCATCAAATAGAGACTGGATATTTAAAAGTCCAACAAGATTCAAAAGAGCAGAGTTTGGATTTCTTTGATTTATTTGGAAATCTTTTGCCAAAAAATCAATGCTCCCTTCAATATTTTTGAGATCAAAAAGATTATTCCATTGAACATTAATATCTGTTTGAAAATAGTCAATAACAGGAAAATTATTTAAATTAAATTGATCCTTAAAATTATTAAATTCATAAGAGCCTTTTACTTTAAAGAATTCTTGATTTGCATTTATCGAGAAATATGCTGGCTCATCTTGAAAATTTGAAACTTTGAGAAAGTCACTATCTATTTTAATATCATTCAGGGTAAGAATTTCACCATTTTTAAGATAATAAAAATCAATTGATGCAAAATTAGCATCATTGAGAACGATATTTTTACCAATAACTCTAAATTTCATATCTGGTAACTGAAAACTCTCTGAGTTCGAATCTACTAAACTATAATTTATCTTCGAGTCATATAAATCAATCCTAAAAAATCCTGAATCATCTCTTAAAACCTTTCCATTCAAGTTTTCGCTAGCAAAGTCAATTTTCAAATTATTTTTAAAAAAACTTCCAGAAATATCAATAGTAGATTGTGCATCTGAAAAGAAAATTAAATCTAATGAATCCTGAAAACCATTGCCAGATAGAAATAAATTCAAATTTTGATCATTTTGATTAAGGCTAATATTAGAAAAAATATCCTCAAAATCTTCTATAAAAATATTTGTTTTAATACTAAATTTTTTATCGAGGTATTTAATATCAAGAAAATCTTCAAAATAAATAAATCCAAAATTTCTGTAATTATTATTTTTAAAGTCTATAAATCCTGAAGTATCTAAATTTATAGCACTATTTAAATCTAAAGAGCTAAGCGGAAGAAAGCTTTTAGCATATTTATTAAGGGATTCATGTTGTGAATCATATTTCAACTGCAAAGTTTCTATATCCAAATATCCAGTTGCTGATTTAAAAGGAATATTTTCTACAAAACCTTCCTTTAAAACTATCCTAACCTCATTGCTATCTGCGGCAATAAATGCTTTTTTTGCATCAAGCTTTCTTTTTGATCCAATATTAAGAATTACATCCGAAATTACTATTTCATTTTTAAAACTTCCATTATCGCTATAAATAAATTCAAGCCCAAGCTCTTCAATAATTCCAGACTCTATTAAATTAGTTAAGGTATCTGTCAAGCCCTCAAAGTTTTTAGGAATAAGAGAAATATAGTCCTGTGTTTGCATTTTCTTGGCATGAATTCGAAGATAATTAAATATTTTTAGATCATCATAAAAATATCCAAGAAGATTTAAACCTAACTTAATTTCCTCAATACTAATTTCTTTGAGGCTATCACTGAGGACAATATTCTTAAAAGTAATTTCAGGATATAGAGGATTCTTATTTGTATATACATCATCAAAACTTAAAACATAGTTCTTATATTTATATCTTTCCAAATTTTTTGAAAAAAGTTCAGTATTGCTCAAAAAAAGAAAGTAAGTAAGTGAAATGATCAGCAGTGGCGCTAATATAATCAAAAATGACCTTAACAAAAAAGTATAAATCATTTTCTAAATTTTTAATTGCTTTGGAAAAAATCTTACCATAGTTGGAACCAATAGATATGAGAAAAAAGCGAGGAAAAAACTAAGGAATACAATTAAATATTGGAAATTCATTGTGGATAACAAGATGCTCTTAAATCCAACATAAAAAGATGTAAACAAACTAAAAGTGATCGCTATTTGAAGTTTTGAAAACATTCTTAACCTATAGTAATTGTAGTTAACTACAAGAATTGTCAAAGTAAATAGTGTTGCATGAAGTCCAAAAAAAACACTCTGGTTAAGATCTATTAAAAATCCAATATAAGCTGCAAAATAAGGATTAATTTTTTGTGGATTTTTAAAGCATAAATGACAAAGAAACAAATAAGTAATATTAGAAATTACAGAAAGATTAGACAAATATAAATTAATTTTGGAATCAATATAACTCAATGTCATAAAAACAATTGTTAAAAAAATCAAATCTAATAATTTCACTATTGAAGAACCCCAAAAAAGTTTGATGAAAGTGGATTTGCATTAAGATTAATTATTAATCTTAACTCCTTGGTTGATAATTCTTGTTTTTCAAGAATTTGGCCTATTTCAATTCCGCTGGGGAAAATGCCTCCCAAACCGGAGGTAAAAAATTTCTGTTCTTCTTCAAAATTGTCTTCCCATAGTGTTAAATCAACATCGCAAAAAATCTTTTGTGGAAGCCCAAGACCTTTAGCTTCGCAATAAAAATCATTTTTATTTTCTATAGGTATGTTATGGTTTTTGTCACTAAGAAGAATCACCTCGAAAAAATTATTATTAAGTTTCAATGTCTGTCCTATAATGCCCTCTTTATTAATAACTACTTTGAATGATCCAACCTCAATATTGTTATCTGATGACAAAATCATTCTATGCTTATCACAGCAAAAATATTGATTTGCATCAAAATCCACTACCTTGGATGGAATAACTATAAAGCTGGAGTTTTCAGAATCAAATTTTTCTGAAATGGTATTCTGATTGAGTATATTTTTATTTGAAAGTATGTAGTTAATTATTAATTGTTCATTTAATTCTGCTTTTAATATCCTATTTTCCTCTTTAACCTTTTGTGCATCAAAGTTGCTAATCAAAGATGAATAAATAGGAACAAAGATATAGTCCTTTGAAAATATTTTGATGAAAATTGACGATGAGCTGTAAAAGTTTTGAACTGGCTTAAACGTATTAAATTTGAAGTCTAAAAATAAAAATGTTGTGCAAAAAAGAAAAACTGATATCAAAACAAATCTTGATGATTTATCAGGCAATCTTGCCATATTATTCAGTAGATAATAGTTCTATATTGTATTTGTCTATTATTTCTAGAGCCTGTCCTCCTCCTCTTGCGACGCATGTAAGGGGATCTTCAGCAATGATTACAGGTATTCCAGTTTGAGATGAGATTAATCGATCTAAATCTCTCAATAGTGCTCCACCACCTGTTAAAACAATGCCTCTTTCTGCTATATCTGCAGCTAGCTCGGGAGGTGAAAGCTCAAGCGCATCTCTAATTCCTCGAATTATTCCATTAAGTGGATCCTTCATAGCTTCATAAACATGCTCACTAGATAGACTAAATGTTTCGGGTATACCCTCTGCTAAATTTCTACCGGTTACCATCATTTCTTGTTTTTCAGAATCTTCAGATGCGCATCCTATTGTCTGTTTAATTTTTTCAGCAGTTGAGTCTCCAATGACACATCCATAATTTCTTCTAATATAGGAGACAATTGATTCATCCATTTTATCTCCACCAATTTTTACTGATTCTGCATAAACAACCCCATTTAATGCAAGTATGGCTATCTCAGATGTACCGCCACCAATATCGATGACCATACTTCCACTTGCTTCTTCAACAGGCAAGCCTGCACCTATTGCAGCAGCCATTGGTTCTTCTATAAGTTTTACATCTCTAGCACCTGCACCTAGAACTGATTCTCTTATAGCTCTTCTTTCAACTTGAGTTGATCTACACGGAACACAAACTAGAATTCTTGGGCTTGGTTTTATAAATCTTTGCTCATGGACAGTTGCAATAAAATGTTGGAGCATCTTTTCAGTTACCTGGAAATCAGCAATAACTCCGTCTGATAAGGGACGAATTGCTGTAATATTTCCTGGAGTCCTTCCAAGCATCTTCTTTGCTTCAGCACCCACAGCAACAACTGTCTTTTGTCCTCTATTCTCTCTAATCGCAACAACCGAAGGTTCATTTAAAACTATTCCTACATCTTTTGTATAAATTAAGGTATTAGCAGTACCTAGATCAATTGAAAGATCATTTGAAAATAGTCCTCTTGCTGTTTTGAACAAATTAAATTCCACAATTTTCCTCAAAAATATATAAAATTATGTTGCGTTAGGTTAACATCTCGCAACATTAATATAATATCCTATATATGGACAATAAAACAGTTGAAACTATCTCTTATTTAGCAAGATTACAGCTTGAAAAGGATAAAAAAGAAAAAATCATCAAGGATCTTGAAAATATAATTAATTTTGTCGATGAGCTTCAAGATCTGAATACTGAAGATATTGCTCCGCTTGCTAATCCCTTGGAGAAGGTAGCTCCAAAAAGAAAGGATTCTGTGACTTCAAAAAGTAGAAAGGAAATTTTTCTATCGAACTCACCTGAATCAGATCAAGATTATTTTGTAGTTCCAAAAGTTGTTGAATGAGTATTAGATTTAAAACATTGTCTGAGTTAAAAAAACTTTTAGAAAAAAAAGAAATATCTTCCTATGAGCTAGTAAGCGAAACATTTAGAAATATTTCTTCAAGTAAAACTAATTCTTTTATTACTTTGGATGAGGAAGCAGCTTTAAATAAAGCAAAAGATTATGATCAAGGCAAAGTTAATGGTGATCTAGCAGGAATTCCAATAGCACAAAAAGACTTATTTTGCACAAAAAACCTAAGGACAACCTGCGGATCGAAGATTCTAGAGAACTTTATCCCTCCTTATGATGCTACTGTTGTGGAAAATCTTTCGAATGCTGGCAGCATTTGTGTAGGAAAAACAAATATGGATGAATTTGCAATGGGATCCTCAAATGAAACAAGTTTTTATGGAACAGTTAGAAATCCTTGGGGTCTTGATAGAGTGCCTGGAGGAAGCTCAGGTGGTTCTGCGGCAGCAGTTTCAGAAGGTCTTATTTGCGCAGCAACTGGAACAGATACAGGTGGATCAATAAGACAGCCTGCTGCACTATGTGGAATTACGGGTATAAAGCCCACCTACGGAAGAGCTTCAAGGTGGGGAATGATAGCTTTTGCGTCTAGTCTTGATCAAGCTGGTACCTTTGCAAGAAATGCTGAGGATTGTGCCCTTTTACTTAATCATATTTGTAGTCATGACTCAAAAGACTCAACCTCAATTAGCGAAAAACAGGAAAATTACCTTATTAATTTGGATAATGATCTTAAAGGTAAAACAATTGGTATTATTAAAGAGTTCGATATTTCTAGTCTAAATAAAGAAGTTCAGGATTCTTTTGAACAATCAAAGAAAATATTTGAAAATTTGGGAGCAAATTTTGTTGAGGTTTCTATGCCAAATATAAAACTTTCTGTTCCAACTTATTATGTAGTTGCTCCAGCTGAATGCTCATCAAACCTTTCTAGATTCGATGGAGTTAAATATGGTTATAGAGCAAAAAATGCAGAGAATTTAGAGGAGCTATACATAAAATCAAGATCAGAAGGTTTTGGGGATGAAGTTAAAAGAAGG
>ENA-OSEY01001280-OSEY01001280.1-marine-metagenome-genome-assembly--contig:-NODE-1280-length-17609-cov-17.752738_pt1 | contig 17609 bp, 17 predicted proteins | sample MGYA00248465_ERZ534230 | MGnify/ENA primary metagenome ERZ534230 (study PRJEB26409, sample SAMN06344110) | marine metagenome | isolation source: Sea water from surface | place: Atlantic Ocean:Southern...
GTGCGGGAGTTTCAGCAGCAGGTGCGGGAGTTTCAGCAGCAGGTGCGGGAGTTTCAGCAGCAGGTGCGGGAGTTTCAGCAGCAGGTGCGGGAGTTTCATCAATAACTTGTACATCAGGTTCCTTTGAAATAACAGTTGGTTCAGCCTCGCCTTTCATTTCAGCCAGTGCCTGATCAACTGTTATGCCAAGAGCTTTTGCTCTTGCCTCAGCGGATCTAATTAATAAATGTTCGGGAATGTCTACCATAAAATTTCCTATAGAGGTCCAGAAATTCCTCCATCCTTTCTTACTCTCCAGAAGTGAACAGCCATAAAAATAACAATAATAAATGGTAAGAAAAGTACATGTAATACATAAAATCTTAATAACGTAGCGGTAGTTGCTTCAAGGCCTGCAAAAAGCCCAAATTTAGCTTGCGCCCCGATAACAGGGGTGTAGCCAGCCATATTTCCTCCCACTGTTACTGCCCATATTGCTAATTGATCCCAAGGTAATAAATATCCTGTAAACGAAAGCAGCAAAGTAAGAAGTAATAATATGACTCCTATAACCCAGTTAAATTCTCTGGGAGCTTTGTAAGCACCATGATAGAAAACTCTCGACATATGAAGAAAAACCACCAAAACCATTAAGTGTGCTCCCCATCGATGCATATTTCTCACCAGTGAACCAAAAGCAATACTTGTTTGTAAATTTTGTATATCTACATAAGCAAGTTCAGTTGGGCGAAAGTAAAACATTAGCCAGATACCAGTTATGGTAAGCACTATAAATAAGAAGAAGCTCAATCCACCAAGGCACAGAGTGTAAGATAATCTCACACCGTGTCTTTTAACTTTTACTGGATGTAAGTGATATAAAACATTGTTCATCACAACATAGGATCTGTTTCTTGGACTGTCTACATAGCCTTTTCTAAATGGTGACCCTGGTCGGAAAATACTGGACATAAGTTTTCCACCTCTAAAGCTATCACTAGCATTAATTCGCGCTTCTTTTATTTTGTCCCTAAAAGATAATTTCTGCATTATGTAATTCTATAGCCTTCCATATATATAGCCATGCCTGTCGCTTCTCTGTCCTGAGTCTTCGTCCCAAGGAGCTTGATATACTCCATTTTGAACAGCTTGATCAGCAAGAGACCCTGCAAACTTTCCAAGTGATATTACACCCGTAGGACATCTGTCAACACATAGTGCACATCTTGTACAAGCATCCTCATCTACAACAAAAAAACCCGGTTCTTCCGAAGCATCAGGTGATTCAACATTGATTGAGTCCTCAATTGCATCAACAGATAAGTAATGGATGCATTTCCATGGGCAAATGTCGACACAACCTTCACACAATATACATTCAGACTCATCTATGTGTAAAAATTGTTTTGGTCGAACACGTGAAGCTACTTTTTCTGCTTCCACCATCGCAAGATTATATTTTTTTTCAAACTCAGGCATTTCAATGAGAACTTCTGATTTAGGCATCTTGTTCCACCCTCACAACCTCTTTTCCATAGTCTGAAATCCTTGATTTTGATTTTTCAACTTTATTATTAATATCTTGAATTAAATAAGCTACTACTAAGCCAGCTATTAAAAAATTAGTTGAAATACCCAACTGAATTATATCTTTAAGTGCAGCTAGACTTAACCCGATTTCGTTGTTTAAAAATAGTATTGGTGGAAATTGAATAAATTCTCGCTGACCGGTCCACTCAAGGGGGCCCTGTGATAGGTTAAGCCACTCCGAGGGAACTATTCCTAACAGAATAGACATTTCTATCCATGTGAGGAAAGCAAAGTAAGTTGCTTTTGCCCAAGTTAATTCTTTATCGTTCCAAACAACTAATACAAGACCAAGAAGAAGAAGCTGGCTTGCCCCAAAAGCAAATAACTGACCTATAGTCTGTGGTAACCAACCTCTTGGAATCCAATTAAAATAATCAATAACTTCGCCTTTTGGAAATCCTGCAAAGTGTGCAATGATAACCCCAATTGTCATCCCGCCGATACCAGAGACAATTGAAATTAAACCTATTCTGTATCTAAATTTATATATTGTATAAATCAAATTTCCTCAAACCTTACCTTTATATTTTATCCTAAGATTGAAGAAAAATATAAATTGATTTCAATATCTTTTTTTGAAATATTTAACTCATAACGAGTAACATTCTTGAATATAATAGTAAAGTCAAAATGAATAACAGCTAGGCTTATGAGATTAAAGTTGATTCCAAAGAATGAACAGGAACTATCAAAACTCTTTGTTTTGATTTTTCCACTAACACTTTTATTAGCCTCATTAACATCTTTTCTAAAAGATGCTTATTTTACATTTGCAAACTTAATTCCAAATAACAAAATTTTTAATTATGGATTCTTAGATACGCTTCATTATCAAGCTACTTATGGAGTACTTTTTGCAACATGCATTTGCTTGTCTTTTACATATCTATTTTCGAAATCTCTGGGAAGAATTGCCATACTTTTTCCTATTTTATTTTTAACGCTATTAGGACTTGTTGGCACTGAATTTTTAGATTTGGTTTTAAGCTTTTTCTATCAAGACAGAATTAATGTAGTTGGCAATAGCTCATTGTTAATAATTCTAAAATTACTTGTTGGGTTTGGGCTATTTAGTCTTGCTTCTTTAAATTTATTAGCAAAAAGAGAAGCTTCAATTTTTGTAAGTGCCCAATTTATATATGGGGCTATTGTGTTTTATTTTATTTCATTACTCATATCTAGATCAGAATTAATTGTTTTTACTGATTCTCTTATGATTAGATCTCTCCATACATCAATGTATATATATGTATGTGTGTCATTTGTTTTTCTTTCAATTGTTCACTTTCTAATGACTAAACCTTTGGGAGCTACATTATTTAATAAAACCCTGACAGCAATTACATTTTGGGGTTTTCTATTTTTACTACCATGGACAAACTTTAAATATTACTTTGGATCTGTAATACCAAATTGGCTTGAAAATGTTTCAATCTATCTCTCACTTAGTTTATTAATTCCATTACTTGCATTTGCAGTAAATTATGTAAAAACTATACAAACAAAAGAAGATGAGGGAAACAAATCTTCTAGCTTAATGAGTTTTTCTGTAATTATATTTTTAATTACTAACTTGCTTCATATTATTTCAAGCTTTGAAAACATACTTCCCTTAGTAGGGCTTACTAATTTTCAAAATGTAATCAACCAAGGTTACATTGGGTCTTTGATATTTGCTTCAATTTCATTTGTCTACTATCTCATTCCTAAGGTTTTTGGAAGATTAGTAAAATATTCAAGACTTGAGGATTTGGTTTTTTCTGGATTAAAATTCATGTACCCTGTCCTCTTAATCAATAATTTTCTTATTGGGGTAAATTCTGGATATTCTTGGAATGCGGGAGCAAATGCTGGAAGTCCAACGATTTATGGCGAAGGATTTAGCTTGTTATGGGATGTAGTTGGTATAAACTATTCAGCCAATACTTTTATTTCTCTTTTACTAATGGTGTTATCATTTTTATTTTTTATTTCAATAGCTAGGTCAATTAGCTCAGGTGATGTAACTACAGTTGAAGAAATGGTTTACAGCAATGAGTGATTTAGTAAATAAAGTAGCTGAATTATTGAACGCACCGGTAGACCTTGTGCAGAGATCTGCCGAGGCAAGAGCACAGGCGTCTGGGGTCTCAGTAGATGATGTACTCAATTCGTGGGCTGGCGGAGAGAGTGTTACAGCAAGTGAAGCACCTCCACCAAAAGAGGAAGCTCCTGTAGAAGAGGTAAAAGAGGAAGATCCTGTAGAAGAGGTAAAAGAGGAAGATCCTGTAGAAGAGGTAAAAGAGGAAACTCCTGTTGCAGCATCTGTAGCAACTAAACAAATAAAAAAATCTGTTTCTTTTATCAATGAAACCATGTCAATTAAAACAAACTCTGACACTATTTTGCCTAAATGGCTAAATTTTAGTTTTGTAATTATTCCATTATTTATACTTATTGGTCTTATCAGTTCATCTAATACTCAGGAATGCGGTGAAAGAGGAATGTTAGACGTAGATAGAAAATCCCAACAGGCGGTAAATTGCGATGGATCACCTTACGAAGGTAGAGGGGTTGCTGCTACAAATACAATTAATTACATAGCAATTGGACAAGAAGTTTACGCAGGAGCAGGTGCGTGTGCTGGCTGTCATGGTGGAGGTGGAGGTGGAGGTGTAGGACCTGCATTTACTGGCGGTGCTTTGTATACAACATTCCCAACATGTGCTGATCATGCAAAGTGGATACAGCTGGGTTCTGCAGGATGGCAGGCCGAGGTTGGTCCAACATATGGAGCTGAGAATACTGTCTCGATTGGAGGCATGCCTGGTTTTCAAGGAAAACTAACTGAAGATGAAATTTATGCTGTAGTAGTTTTCGAAAGAGTCGTTTTTGGTGGTGGAGATACCGAAGAAGTTTTGATAGATTGTGGTTTACTTGAAACAGAACAAGAGGAAGAAGAAGTAACTACAGAGGCAATTAGTACTTCTCCGTAAATGAAAAAGATTCCCTTTTTTGACAAAAAATCTTTACTTTATGTTTTTGCTTTTCTTGATGGTCTATCTGTGGCTGCTGGAGCCTTATTTGGTTTCTTTTTCCCTAAATTACTATCAGATGTTTTTGGTTCAAATTTTCAAACTAATGACCTAATTTGGTTTAAATTTGTACTCCTTCCTGGAATTGCAATAAATGTCCTTTACATGTACTTTGCTCTAACAAAAGATAGGCCTTTGATTCTTTTATCAAATATATTAAGAACGTTGACTACTGTGGGTTTCTTTCTGATGTGGGGACAAGCTGTAGTGTTACGTTCCTTACTTAATCTTATGATAATTCACCATATTGTCGCAATATCGATAACATTATTTCTTTATTTCAGAAAATTGGATAATCAAAATACCGTTATTTCAACAAAAACAGAAGATCTTCAAGAAAACTAGTTTGTTTCTTTTTAAAAGCTAATTAAAATTTTTTTATGCTTCCAGTTATTTACTTTCATTTAGGATTACTTGTTGTAAGTGTCTTGTTATTTTACGTCATTCTCTAAATATGGCACAGAAAAAAAGAGCAAAGCGAATTGTTGGTTGGAAAGAACATGTTGCACTTCCCGATTTAAAAGTAAAAAGTGTGATAGCAAAAATTGATACTGGTGCGAGCGTTGCATCCATTGATGCTTCAGAAATTAAAGTCGTAAAAAAAGAGGGTATTAAATACGTAAATTTTAAAGTTATGAAAAGAAATAATACCGTTCGTAAAACATCTGCACCTTTAGCTGGATATAAAAGAATAAAAAGTTCTAATGGGGATGTGGAGAGAAGACCTTATGTTAAAACAACATTACTCATGGATGGAATAAGTAAAAAGATTGAGTTAACACTAACTGATAGAGGGCCGATGGACTACACCATGTTGATTGGAAAAAAAGCACTCGGAAGAAGATGGCTTGTTAATCCAGCAATAAGTTTTTTAACAAGCGCAAATAAAGAAGATACGAAGTGAAACTTGGAATTTTATCACAAGACGTAAGACTGTACTCAACAAGTAGATTATTTAAGACTGCAAAGGAAAGAGGACATACTACCGAGGTGGTTAGTTATCTGAGGTGTTACATGAATATTGCGAAAGCAAAACCCAGAATTTTTTTTCAAGGCAGAGAAGTAAATTTTGATGTAGTTATCCCAAGAATCGCAGCTACATGGACCTTCTATGGTGCAGCCGTGGTAAGACAATTTGAATTGATGGGTTCACTATCTGCTAATTCATCTGCATCAATAAGTAGATCAAGAGATAAATTAAGAGCATTGCAATTAATTGGTAATAGTGGTGTAGAAATGCCAATAACTGGTTATGTACACTTGTCTAGAGATATTGAGTCTGTTTTAAGAACTGTAGGTACTCCGCCATATGTAATTAAATTACTTGAGGGTACGCAGGGGCGTGGAGTTGTTCTGACTGAGACCATGGAGGCAGCAATCAGTGCAGTTGAAACTATGAAAAAAGTAGACGCAAATATTCTCATTCAAGAATTCATAAGCGAATCAAGTGGACAGGATATTAGAGCAATTGTTGTTGGAGATAAAGTGGTTGCTTCAATGAAGAGAATCGCAAAGCCTGGTGAATTTAGATCAAACGTCCATCTTGGCGGAAGGGTTGAAGACTATAAATTAACGGCTCAGGAACAAGAAAGTGCGATAAAAGCAGCTAAAGTATTAGGCTTGTCTGTTGCAGGTGTTGATTTAATTCAATCAAATAGAGGTCCTTTGGTTCTAGAAGTAAACTCTTCTCCAGGATTAGAGGGAATTGAAAAGGCAACAGGAATTGATGTTGCCGATGAAATAATAAAATACTTAGAAGAGCAACACTCTAATCGAGATCGATCAAAACCAATAGATATTTAATTAGCTAATTTTTTTATAATCTTCCAAATATTAAAAATACCTTCGTCAATTACTTCTTCATTTTTTAACAAAACTGGAATCCTTAGTAGATATTCATCATATCCATCACTTACATCAACGACTGTCATTGGTAAAAAATAAGTTAGGGGTTTAATTTTTTTTAAAGCCTTGCTACAGAGTTCACAATTTTTGGAAGTAACAAAGATAATTTTTGACATGTATTATGTTCTTATGAGACCTTGGACTTTAGTATTTGTAATTTTACTTACATTAATAATTTTCATTTCAGGTTCAATCGCTTTGTCAAACTTTCAGCTTTAATAGTAACTTTTGATCCATCTTTACAATTTAAAAGTTTGCTGGCGTCACCATTGGAAAGAAATATTGAAATCATACCCCAAGAATCAGTAACTATGCCCACTCCTCCGGCATTATTTTCATAATTGTTACACCACTTGCTAGTTAATTCTTGATTTTCTACTGTCAGGCTTAAAGAATCACCAATTTGAAAGTTTTTTTCTTTTAATTCCTCTGGTGAAATATTTGTTTGACAGTTCCCAAAATTATCTACATAGAGTATTTCACCTTTAATTTCTTTGTCACTAATATCAGTCAACGGAATTAAATATTGTTTAAGATCTTCTAAATTTAATTCCTGCCCAAAATCTTCTAATTCAAGTTGCCCAGAAGCATATGCTGCAGCAAATGGAGAAAATATATCTCTTGCGTGAAAAGTATTACCTTCATGTGGAATTATCCAGTTTTCATTCTCTAATTCAAATGCTTGTTTAGCACCTCCAACGGTTGCACATGCCAAATTAAGTAGTCCATTGTCAGGTCCAATCATTACTCCCCAATCTGTCTTTATTGCAATTGGTTTCCTCTCAGAACCAACACCTGGATCTACTACTGCTAGTAAAACACCTTGGGGAATATATTGAATTGCTCTCATCAAAAGTAAACTTCCATATTTGATATTTTGAGGAGGAATTCCATGAGATATATCGATTATTTTTAAATCTTCATCAATACGATTGATTACACCTTTTACAACTCCAACAGATCCATCTTCAAGACCAAAATCAGAAGCGAAAGAAATTATTTTTTTCATATTACACATTATAAGGACAATAGAAATCAAGATAATATTGAACGATAATTAGCAAATTTTTATTTATTGATTATATTGTAAATTGAGCATATAGGGGGATATATAAAAAAATTCTTAATTTTCTTTTTAGTCTTAATCATCGGTGGGTATTTTGGTCTTGGTTACTACGTCTATGGTGTTGCGGCTTCAGTACCATGTGAGATTTGGATTGAAGAAATTGATAACAAGCCAGAAAATTGGTCTCTAGGTAGTAAAGCAGATTGGAACCCTGCAGAATATTTCATCACTGACTATGAAGAAGTAACTATTTTGGCTGATAATGGTGAAATTGAGTTGAACTCTTGGTGGGTTGAAAACGATTTATCAAACCCCACTATAATTCTCCTCCACGGTCTCACAAGTAGTAAGCACTCTCCTGATATTTTGCTACCAATGGGAATGATGAATAAAAGTAATTTTAATTTATTGGCAATTGATATGAGAGATCACGGTGAAAGTACCTGTGAAGATGGTTTTTATGCTGCAGGACAAAATGAAACTGACGATGTTGTCGCTGCTATAGACTGGTTAAAGGCTAAGGGTATAGCTCCATCAAATATTGGAATCTATGGAAATTCTTTAGGTGCTTTAATTGGTTTAATGACTCCGGCAAAAACTAACGACTTTAATTCACTAGCTGTCATAGATCCCCCTGTTGATTTTAAAACGCTAGTTAGGGAAGAGATGGAATTTCAAAACTTACCTACCTTTTTATGGGAACCTCTTTATCACTATGCTTTAGTGTTTGAGAGAATAAACATGTTGAAGGATATTCCTGTAGATGCCTTACCTAAAGGAAACAAGCAGCCAATGTTAATTTTTACAGGAATGAGAAGTGATAGAATTCTTCCGCACCATTCAGATGACTTAGTTAATATAGCCGAACAAAATGGAATTGAGTATGAAATACATAAGTATGATGATATGGGACATACACAAATTCTCTATTTCTATACCCAAGAATACTCAGAATTGTTGATTGATTTTTACGAGAGTACATTAAGTGGTTAAAAAACTTGGCTATTCCTTAATCTTTATATTATTGCTTGTATTGGGTGGCGCAGGTTGGTATTTTTCAGGTGTTATATATAACGGAGGGTTAAATCCTGAATTTACTGATTCTTCAAGCATTGGAACTGCAGAAGACAGAGTTATAGTAACAAATATAACCGCTAACTCAATTCAATTGAATGTTGAAGAAGAGTTGTGGGGGCCACTTCTAGAAAGAGGAATCTATGGAATTATTGGACAAAATGGTGATGCACTTGTTGGTAATATACTCTCTACCAGTGGAACTATTGTCGAAAGAGAGCTCCTTGAGTTAAATGGAACAATTGTTGAGGGAGACAGGATTAGAGGAACTAGTCTTGTCATACGTGAAAAAAACAATGATTATAAAATTCTTGGAACATCAGGCTGGTCAGGACAAGCTGAAGAAGGAGTTTATACGCCAAAATCAGTATCTAATCTAGATTATGAAACAATATTTTATAAATCTGATTTGGGAGAATTTCCCGCATATCTAACAAAAGAAGGTGACACTGGAATAGTAATTTTCGTTCATGGTTACCGAGGTGATTATTCAAGAGAAGTTTTTGCAAAAATGCGTGCTGGAGATTTAGTAAACATGGGTTATCGATCAATGATTATATCCTACAGAAACGACAGAGGACTTCCGAAAGACCCATCAGGAATCTATCAATATGGCGCTACTGAATGGAGAGATCTTGATGCTGCGATAAATAAGGCTCTAGAGTTTTCAGACAACATAGTTCTTTGGGGAACTAGCGGTGGTGGAGGTCCAGTCTCTTCTTGGTTAGTAAATACAGATGATAAAAATAAAATAAAAGGAATAATTTATGAAGCACCTGTAATTAATTTTTGGGAAAGTGTTGAAGTAAATGGTGCTGCTAGATTTCCATGGCTTCCAAGTCAACTTTTTTCATATTTTAAAATTTTTACTGAGGTACGTTACGGTGTTGATTTTTCAGAAATGGATTTTACTGATGCCGTAATTAATTCAACAATACCTACTTTGTTATTTCATGGTGATGATGATGAATGGGTCCCAGTATCAATGTCAGATTTGATAGCGAGCGAAAGAAAAGAAAATTTTACATATATTAGGTATGAGAATGTTGGACATGTAACATCATGGAATGCAGATCCTGATAATTATGTTTATCAATTGGAGTTGTTCCTTAATTCCTTGAATTAAACAATAATTCTGTATATCTCTTCTATGTCTCTTGCTGTAATTTTCCAATCATAATTTTTAGATTTTTCAATACAATTAAACATAGCTTCTTCAAACGTTTTATTATCTCGGAGTAAATCTCTAACATAATTATTTACATTGCCGTCTACTAAATTATCTGCCAAATAACCATTTACACCACTAAAAATAATTTCTGGAAATGAGCCACTATTAGTGGATAATACAGGAACTCCCATTGAATTTGCTTCTATTGCAACTAATCCAAATGTTTCAAATTGAGACGTGTGGATTAAAAGTTTAGATTCATTAAGTAATTCTTTAATTTTAGTTTGTGGAAGATTTTCTAAAAACTTAACATGAGTTTCAAGATTTAATTCCACAACTTGTTCTTTGAGTTCTACAAGATATTCTTTACCTGAGTTACCACTTGGACCTCCAATAAAATAACAAACAAAATCATTTTCAACTTTTCGAAAATTGTTAAGAAAATCTATGGTAACGCGTTGTCCCTTTTGTTGTTGTATTCTTCCTATCGATAAAAAAATATTTTTTCTGTTAGCGGATAAATCTGGAGCAAATAATGATCGGTCAATACCTGGGGTTATTTTCTTAATTTTATTTTTATCAATTTGATAGCTTTCTGAAATCAAGTTTTGTTCAAAGTTTGATGAAGCGGTAATAAAATCGGACGAGGCCATTATTAATTTTTCACAATCTACACGTTCTTTGTTGTAACCGTCAAGGAATACCCCCAAACTATGAGCTGTAAAAACAAAAGGTATATTGAATTCATTCGAAATATGTTTAGCTACTAAGCCTGACAGCCAATAGTGTGCATGAATTACATCAAAACTTTTTAAATCATAATTTTCATTTAATTTTTCAATAAATTCTTGTAGATACTTTTCTTTATCCTCTGTTCCAAGTCCAGAGTCAAACAAATTTAATGATAGAAAGTTTATATTATCTAATTTAAAATTTTCTGCCTTTTCAGCCGTAACGATTGTCAGGTTATGGTTTATTGATAAATGATGACTTATTTGTTGGACATAAACATTAAGGCCACCTGAATCAAATTTACCAATACTGCTAAAAGGGGCCGTATGAAAACTTATTTGTAGAATATTCATAATTCCATCGACAAGTCATACAGTTGTACTGAATCCCCACCCAAATCATATTTATATCTTTCAGTTCCCTTTAGAAAGTCAAAGAAATTCATTTCCCTTTCAATAAGTTTTTGAATGATTAAGTCATATAGAATTATTCCAGGGTTTATGTAATCAAATTCTTTATTTCTGCTTGAGTTATAAAGATAACAACCGTTCTTGTTTTCGTAACAAAAAGCGATAGAAAGTGGGCCTTTTTTGGAATTAATGTAATAGATTTTCCAACCTTCTAAATTTAAAAGATTTCTAAAGTATGCCTCGACCAAATCAGTCATAAATCTTCCCTTGTCACCTTTTGAGGTTTTATGTTGTGAAATAAAAATATCAAAAATATCTAACTCTTTAGATTCTTCTAATTTGTATTGAATATTCTCATTGTCAAATTTTCTTTTTTTTCTTCTTAATTCATGTCTGTTCTTTTTTGTGAGGCCTTCCAAATATTCGTCATAGGTTCTTGGCAGAATTAAATTGACGGCTATATCTGATTTTTTAATCTGGATAGTTTTAAAGTCTATTTTTTCAACTAAATTTTGTATTTGAAAAAAATGTAAAGAGTCAAGATTGATATTTGTGATGTTATTGTCATCTATAACTTCAGGCTCAATAAAAATATCTGGTCGATAGTCAACAAAATTTCGGTTGCCAACATTTACAATTGATGATTCAGAAATTGCATAATTTTTGTATTTTGTTATTTTTTCTTCACTTACAATTTCAGCTAAATCTAAAAATTCAGTTCTACAAAATGGTGAGTTTAATACCTGTTCTTTCACAGATACTAGAATAAACCATTTACTACATTTAATGCATCAAGTAAGTACAGAGATAATAAAAATGCAAACATGTAATCAAAGACGTATATTTGACTTGATAGTTTTGAAGTAATTTCATATTCAAAACGCAATTTTGTAAAAACATAAGTTATAAAAGTAGTAAATAGTGCTACAGAGGTACCTGCAATAATTATGTTGACGGTTTTAAAGTCATAGAAACTGCTTATTCCACTAAAAATTATAAATATCAAGAAAAAGTTAAAGAAAAATTGAAAATTACCAAATTGTACATTGAAATATGTAGCCAGCGTTTTTAAAAAAAGTAAAAGTAAAAAAATATATGCTACGTAAAGGATGTTTTCTTGAAAAAATGGATCAACTATATACCCGTTAACTAAAAAAGCAATGACAGTTAGAAATAAAGAATTTCCTATTTTAAAGATATTTACATCTCTTTGAAATAAAAAGAACATCAATAAGAGAATTAAAAAAATAATAAATAACAAATTTGAATCTATTAAAGAAAAAAGATTGTTCAAAGCAACTGATGAAAAAGACAATAGCAAAAGAGTTAATATAACATAATATTTATTACTATTTACATCGAATTGTCCAGAGAGCATCTCTGTAAGCCAAACTAATGTTAAGCCAACAAAACAGGATGATATTAGAGGAGTACTTGAAATTAATATACCAACAAATATTGATAGAGATAAAATATATTGGAAATATCTAAGTTGAATTTGAAACATCTTCGCGAAAATTTTACTTGGATAAGCTTGAAATTTAAAGAACTTTATTATATAGTTAACAAACACTACATTTAGTGTATTTTTGTATCTACCATACAATATTTAGTGATAAAAAGGAGATGAAGTGGCACAGAAATCAGGGCTTAAAGTTACAAGAAAATATACAACACCAGGCGACCCCTATAACAATATCGAATGGGAAAGCCGTAGTTCAAAAATAACAAATCCAGATGGATCAGTTGTCTTCGAAATGAATGACGTGGAAATTCCTTCAACATGGTCCCAAGTAGCTACGGACATTATGGTTTCAAAATATTTTAGAAAAGCCGGGGTACCACAAACAGACATCGACGGCAATGTACTTAAAGATGAAAATGGTGACACTGTATTGGGTCCTGAAACTTCTTCTAGACAAGTTTTTGATAGATTAGCCGAAACTTGGAGACACTGGGGAGAGAAAACTGGTTATTTTGCATCTTCAGAAGATGCTCAAGCCTTTGAAGATGAGCTCAAATACATGCTTGCAACACAAATGGCTGCTCCAAATAGCCCTCAATGGTTCAACACCGGACTAAATTATAAATATGACTTAACTGGCCCACAACAAGGTTTTTGGTATGTGGATCCAAAAACTGGCAAATTAACTCCTGGAGAAGATTCATATTCACGTCCACAACCGCATGCTTGCTTTATACAGTCAATTGATGATGACCTAGTTAATGAAGGTGGAATTATGGACCTTTGGGTTAAAGAAGCTCGTCTGTTCAAGTTTGGTTCAGGTACAGGTACAAACTTCTCAAATTTAAGAGGAGAAGGTGAACAACTTTCAGGTGGTGGAGTTTCCTCAGGTGTTATGTCTTTTCTTAAGATAGGTGATAGAGCTGCTGGAGCTATTAAGTCAGGTGGTACAACAAGGAGAGCTGCAAAAATGGTCATTTTAGATTTAGACCATCCAGATATCGAAGACTTTATCGAATGGAAAGCTATAGAAGAAGATAAAGCAAGAGCATTAATTGCAGCTGGATATCCTTCCGACTTCAATGGTGAGGCTTATGCAACTGTTTCTGGACAAAATTCAAATAACTCAGTTAAAGTTCCGTCTGAATTTTTAAAAGCAATTGAAGAAGATGGTGACTGGGATCTCATTGCAAGAACAGATGGCTCAGTAATGAAAACTGTCAAAGCCAGAGATCTTTGGAATAAAATTGCAGATGCAGCATGGAGATGTGCAGACCCAGGTGTCCAGTACGATACAACTATTAACGAATGGCACACATCACCGATGGGCGGAAGAATAAGAGCTTCTAACCCATGTTCAGAATACCTATTCTTAGACAATACAGCATGTAATTTAGCCAGTCTTAATCTAGTTAAGTTTTACGATGATGAAACACAAATTTTTGATGTTGCTTCATATAAACACGCACTTAGAATCTGGACTATCGTTCTTGAAATTTCAGTTGAGATGGCTCAGTTTCCGTCAAAGGAAATTGCACAAGGTTCTTATGACTACAGAACATTAGGCCTTGGATACGCAAACTTAGGCTCTCTATTAATGAGAAAAGGAATTGCCTATGATTCAAAACTAGGAAGAGCAATAGCAGGTGCTTTAACTGCAATGCTTACAGGAGAAGCATACAAAGCCTCTGCTGAAATGGCAGGAATTGTTGGCCCATTTCCTAAATACAAAGAGAATTCTGAAAATATGTTGCGTGTTATGAATAACCACAGAAAAGCCGCATACGATTCTAACGACTACGAGGGCTTGAGCCATGATCTTATTGCAATTGATCAAGAACTATGTCCAGAATATTTATTAGAAGCTGCTCAATCTTCTTGGGATGATGCTGTTGAACTAGGGACCAAAAATGGTTATAGAAATGCGCAAGCAACCGTACTTGCTCCAACTGGAACTATCGGACTACTAATGGATTGCGATACTACCGGTGTAGAGCCTGACTTTGCATTAATGAAATTTAAAAAACTTGCTGGTGGCGGTTACATGAAGATAGCTAATCAATCAATTGGGCCAGCTTTACATGCGCTAGGGTATAAATCTAACGAGGTTGATGAAATAATTAATTACGTAATTGGATCAATGTCATTAGATAATTCTCCATACATTAATAAAGATTCTTTGATGGAAAAAGGCTTTAGTGAAGAAGATGTCTCAAATATTGAAGCTGCGCTTCCAGGTGCTTTTGAAATTCAACACGCCTTTAATGTTTTTGTTTTAGGTGAAGAAACATTAAAAGGTTTAGGTATTGAAGAGGAGACATATACCTCTTTTGATTTCAACTTACTGGAAACTTTAGGATACACCCGAAATGAAATTTCACAGGCAAACCTTTATATCTGTGGAACGCAAAAAATTGAGGGTGCTCCTTATCTAAAAGAGGAACATCTAGATGTTTTTGACTGCGCAAACAAGTGTGGAAAAGATGGAGAACGTTTTATTCATTATATGGGTCATGTAAGAATGATGGCTGCAGCTCAACCATTCATATCTGGAGCAATCTCCAAAACTGTAAATATGCCTAACGAAGCAAGCATTGAAGATATTGAAGACTGCTATTTTGAGGCAGCAAAAATTGGTGTCAAAGCTATTGCAATTTATAGGGATGGATCAAAAGCTTCTCAACCACTTTCAGCTTCATCTGATGAAGGTGACTCTGACGAGAGTGACCCAGAAGTAAATAAGATACTTGAAGAGGAAGCGATGCTTGTACAAGGGAACTTTGCACCAGGGACTAGTCCTACAAAGGCTTACGCAGGAGTAAATAGGCCAAGGTTTCTTTTACCTGAAAGAAGACAAGGCTGGACACAAGAGGCAAGAGTTGCAGGACATAAGGTTTATCTTAGAACAGGTGAGTACCCTGATGGTACATTAGGAGAAGTCTTTATTGACATAGCAAAAGAGGGGGCCACTCTAAAGGGTGTGCTTGGTTGTTTTGCAATAGCCGTATCCAAAGGTCTACAATATGGAGTTCCATTAGAAGAGTTTGTTGATACATTTACTTTCCAGACTTTTGAACCTAGAGGAATGGTTGAAGGTCATGAGAACATCAAAATGAGTAACTCAATTGTTGACTACGTATTTAGAGCTCTTGGGCTTGAATATCTTAATAGAACAGACATTGTACAGGTTCCACCAAAGGATTCACCTGCAGAAAACCTAGGAACAGTAGAACCAGTTCAAGAGGTAAAGCCTGCAGAAAACCTAGGAACAGTAGAACCAGTTCAAGAAACTGAATCAACAAGTAATGTAAAAAATACAGAACCTACTGCTAATGCGCAGGAAATACAGTTTGTCACAAAAGTCGAGGAAGCAGAAATTAGTGAATCAGCGGAAACAGTAGCCAACTCTGTCACAACTGTACAGGAAGTGCTTGGAGATATGATGGGTGATGCCCCTGCTTGTAATGAGTGCGGACATATAACGATAAGAAATGGTTCATGTTACAAATGTCTTAACTGTGGAAACTCATTGGGTTGCAGTTAGGTCTAATAAATAACAAGCTTAACAACTGGACAGTATTTTTTCTAAACATTTGGATTATCTATTTTGTATGACTTAATAATTATCGGTGCTGGACCTGCTGGATTAACTGCAGCGTATCAGCTTTCTGAATCAAACAAAAAAGTACTTGTACTTGAAAAAAAATCACAAGTTGGCGGATTGGCTGAAACAAAAGTTTTTGGACCTCATAGATACGATATTGGTCCTCACAGGTTCTTTACAAAAAACAAAGAGGTTTATGAATTGTTTTTAGAGATATTAGGTAATGATGCTGTTTCAGTTGACAGAAAAACAAGAATATTATTCAACGATAGCTATTTTGATTATCCACTTACACCGCTAAATGCCCTATTCGGACTTGGATTTAGTGAATCAGTTGTTATTGGATTTTCATATCTTCTTGCAAGGGTGAAAAGTTACTCGGGTATTTCAAAAATCAATAACTTTGAGGACTGGGTTGTTGATAGATTTGGAAAAAAACTCTTTAATAATTTTTTCAAAAATTACACTGAAAAAGTCTGGGGAATAGACTGTAAAGATATTGGTTCCGATTGGGCAGCTCAAAGGATAAAAGGGTTAAGTTTGTCTACAGCAATAAAATTTGCATTATTTCCCAACAGTAAGAAAAGACCGAAAACTTTAGTAGACAAATTTTATTACCCAAGACTAGGTGCAGGAATGTTATGGGAAAAATTTGAAGAACATATTACAAATAAAGGTATTGAAGTTACAAAAAACAAAAAAGTAACTGCTGTTAAAAAAACAGAAGATATTTTTTCAATAATTTATGAGGACAGTGAGAGGAATGAAATTTCTGTAGAAACAAAAAATGTGTTCTTTAGTAATCCTCTGTTAGAGTTTATTTCTATCTATGACTCTGACGTACCACAATCCGTAATTGATTCTGCAAAAAGTCTAAATTATAGAAACCATATAAGCGTGCATATAACGATAGATAAAAAATTATTTGACGATAATTGGATTTACATACACTCGCCTAATCTCGATATGGCTAGAATTGCAGATTTTACAAACTTTTCTGATGATATGAGTGAGGCAGGAACATATCCACTAACACTTGAGTATTTTTGTTTTGAAGATGATGATATCTGGAATAAACAAAATAAAGATATTATTGATTTTGCCCTAAATGAGTTGAGAAATATTTTTGATGATGAATTTAATGTAATTCATTCCGAGGTAAGTAGAAATGCTAATGCTTATCCTGTAATCAAAACAGGATATCAAGAACATATTGATGTGATTAAAGATTGGCTTTCAGACTTGCCAAATATTACAGCTATAGGAAGATCTGGGATGTTTAAATACAACAATCAGGACCACGCCATGGCGACGGGGTTATATGCAGCAAGAACGCTCATGGGGCAGGGTGATTATGACCCATGGGAAGTTAATGTAGATGGTGAGTATCACGAAGAAGTGAGCAGTAATTAATCAAAATTTACTCTATTTAATAATTTCATTTACAATATAATAGATTTACTTAGGGCGCTTAGCTCAGTCCGGCAGAGCGCTTCCCTTACAAGGAAGAAGTCACAGGTTCAAATCCTGTAGCGCCCA
>ENA-OSEY01001281-OSEY01001281.1-marine-metagenome-genome-assembly--contig:-NODE-1281-length-17595-cov-8.845302_pt1 | contig 17595 bp, 13 predicted proteins | sample MGYA00248465_ERZ534230 | MGnify/ENA primary metagenome ERZ534230 (study PRJEB26409, sample SAMN06344110) | marine metagenome | isolation source: Sea water from surface | place: Atlantic Ocean:Southern...
AAAGTGTCTTCAGTATCATCCTCCGACCCAGACGCTCTAACAGTTGCAATCCCTTCAGAAATTTTTGTGTCAGATGCGCTTAGAGGGTCTTTGGTAACCACTAGAACCGACGCCCCCATCTCAGAAGCGGTTTCAGCAGCATTTGATCCAGCGCCGCCCGATCCCACTACTAAAACATCATACTGTTTCCAGACCAAACTTATTCGCATGTTATACCCCAGTCAATATAAGCGCCTAACTTATATCACCGTTAAATATATTTAAAAAATAGAATGTGGTCTAGTATTTAAAAAAATAACACTGTTTATGAGCAAAATTAAATTTTAAAATCCTTTAAATGAGTTACATAATAAGTCCAAAATAACCTCGGATTAGTATTCGCGTAGTAATATATTTTTTCAAATAAAGTGTGGTAAATATAATCATAGAGTTAAATGATAGTTAAGAAAATGAAATAAGAGTGATTAAAAAGCTTTGTTTATTAGATCTATTTTCTGGAAAAATCATCAGCCATTCTCAACGAGTTCATAAACTCAGCGCGCCTAAGAACCAAATATAAAACAAGCTGAACTAAAGGTGTTTCACTTTTCAAATTTTTTTCAATTATTTCTTCGTCAATTGTTCTAATAAGACAGTTTTCTAAGGCAAAAGCACTGTTATTATGTTTTTTGCCTCTTATCAATGTACTTTCCCCAAAGCATGTTCCCATTGTTAAAGTAGCTAACTCCCTATTATTTTTTGTAAATAATTGCACGCTTCCTTTTTCAAGGAAATACATTCTGTTATTTGAGAAACCACTTCTGAAAATCCATGTACCCTCTTCAAACTTTCTTAACTTTGTATCTTTCTCATTTTTTAAAAGAAATTTTTCTTCAAAAAGTAGGGGTGCCTTGTCATCATCTGAAACTTGAAAAATTCTTCTTAAACTGTATTTAATGATGGACTTTGCAAGAGGCCCTGCACTATTAATTTGACTTCTCACTGGATCGCCGGCCAAGCTGTAAAGATCAACTTTTTTAAAGCGCCTATACTTTAGTTCATTTGATCTTCCTAGGATTGTTTCAGCAACACCTATCGGATCATTAGTCTTTAATAACTGTGTAAATTTATTTGCCCCATAGCTTAATAGTTCTCCACTTTTAATGATGTAGCATGCGTTTCGGCAATCTAAATCGATCTCACAATCCTCCGAAACTGTTAGTTCGCTAATATACTCTTTGGGAACGTTTTTAATTAGTTCAGAAATCTTTAACATTTTTATAAGAAACTATTTTTGTTGCAGTGTTATTAACGATACATATGCGAAAAATCAATAGCCTTATAAGTGGGGAATTGCTCTTCAAGATCCATGAGTTTCTCTTTCTTAGACTGATTTAAACTCAAAAGCACTGGAGCGTCTCCTATTAACAGACCTTAAAAAACAATTAATGCCTGTAGCTCCATTAGTTAGAAGAAACTTTGCATCTTTAAAGTCGATCAAAACTAAATTCTAAATCCATTTCAAAGGTTTACTTTTTATCCGCAATTTGAAGTGCTTGATCTATATCTGAAATTATATCATCTATATGTTCAATACCTACTGCCAGCCTAATATATCCCGGAGTAACACCTGCTTTAAATTGATCTTGCAGTGAAAGTTGGGAGTGAGTAGTTGATGAAGGATGGATTGCTAGAGTACGTGTATCACCAATATTAGCAACATGATAAACCATCTTAAGATTATCAATAAATTGCTTGCCCGCGTCGGCGCCTCCACGCAAAACCATTCCAACAATTGGGCCATAACCAGTTTTAAGATATTTGTCTGCTGTTGTTTTATCTTTTCCTTCAAAAAGAGATGGATAAATGACTTGTTGTACTGCTTTATGTTTCAAAAGATAGTTAGCTAACTTTTCTGCATTTTCTTGATGCGCTTTAAAACGTAGTGGGAGTGTCTCAAGTCCTTGGATTATATTAAATGAGTTCATTGGAGATACCGCTGAACCTAAGTCTCGTAACAGAACCACTCTGGCTCTTACAGCGAAAGCGATGGGCGCACCTAACGCTTCAGGCACCAATTGTCCCCAAACAGCTCCATGATAGCTTTCATCTGGTTGGTTAAATAATGGTTGCCTTTCAGGGTTTGCTGTCCAGTCAAAGTTCCCACTATCAACTATAATTCCGCCTATAGAATTACCATGCCCACCTATATACTTTGTAAGTGAATGGATCACAATTGCTGCACCATGTTCGATTGGCCGACAGGTTAACGGAGAGACTGTATTATCTATAATTAAAGGTATGCCCAATTCTCTACCTATGCTAGCGACTTCTTCAATCGGAAAAACTTTCAATTTAGGGTTTGGAACTGTTTCTCCAAAAAAAGCTCTAGTTTTTTCATCGACAAGCTCCCCAAATGTTTCAGGTTTTTCGGGATCGGCAAAGCGAACTTCAATTCCGAACTGCTTAAAGGTGTTCACAAATAAATTCCAAGTTCCACCATAAAGGTGAGGGGAAGAAACAATATTATCTCCTGCACTGCATAAATTTTGAATTGCTAAAGCAGTTGCTGAAGAACCTGAGGATAGAGCAAGTGCTGCAGCTCCTCCTTCTATCGAAGCAACTCTTTCTTCAAGAACCGCGTTAGTTGGGTTCATTATGCGCGTGTAGATATTGCCCAGTTCTTTAAGAGCAAACAGATTAGCTGCATGTTCAGTATTGTTGAATTGATAGCTAGTTGTTTGATATATAGGAACAGCTACAGCATTTGTGTTGGTATCGCTCCTATATTGTCCACCGTGTAGAACTAAAGTTTCCGCGTTTGTATAATCAGACATATTGTACCTCGATAATTTTTGTGGACAATAGGAAAAATTTTCTTAAATATAAACTAATATTTATAAAAAATTCTAATTTATTTTATATTTGACGATTTTTTAGAAAATTTTTCTATTATTTGGAATAAAAAAAGAATGGATGACATCGACAGAAAACTTTTAACCCTACTGCAAGTAAATGCAGATCTACCTTTATCCGAAATCGCAAAGAGAGTAGGTATTTCATCAACTCCCTGCTGGAATCGGATCAAAAAGCTGGAAGAGCAGGGTGTCATTAAATACAAAGTATCACTTGTTGACAAAGAAAAGGTAGGTTACGCTGTCACGGTTTTTCTCTCTATCTCGGTAAGCAACCATAACTCAGATTGGTTCGCTGAATTCGAGAAAGTTGTGATGCGTTACAATAACATTTTAGAAGTACATCGGTTGACTGGATCGAGCGCAGACTACTTGTTAAAAATCATTGCAAAGAGTATTGAGGAATATGACGCCTTTCAGCAGCAATTAATATCGGAGATCCAATTTACGGGTATGTCCTCAAGCATATCTTTGAAAGAGGTAAAAAACAGTAAGCAGATACCAGTGTAGCATTTGCTACAAACGCATTCTTGATCCCTCAGGATCCCAAGGACTATTACCAAGCACCACACAGCGCTTTTCTTTTCCTACTATATGGGTTTTAAGTTCTATGCCTGGTTCGGAAAATTCGGGTTCAACAAAGGCCATTGCCAATGATTTATGAACATTATGGCCATAACCGCCTGACGTTGTCATACCAATTCGTTTATTATTTTTTGACCATATAGGTTCATACCCAATTGCCTCCACCTCTGCATCTTTAATTTCTAAGGTAATCAAAGTTTTTTGTAGTGCTTTTTTCCCTTCTGATAATTCTTTTAAAGCTGATGTCTTGCCTACAAAGTCCACATTTTTGCCCCTGGATATCCATCGATTTAACCCCGTTTCGCCTGGTGTGTAGGCTTGCATGAATTCACTATTCCAAATGCCAAAACTTTTTTCTAGTCTCAGAGTGTTAAGAGCATAATAGCCGTATTCTTGGACACCCAGATCTTTTCCTTTAGAAATAAGTAATTCTCGTAGAGCGTTCAATTCTAAAGCATGACAATTTATCTCGTAACCAAGTTCACCTGCAACTGACAATCGTGCGATTTTTGTCTTAATTAGTCCAATGTCGATTTCATTACATGACATGAACTTTAAATTCTCGTTAGATACGTCGAAGTTTGTTAATCTTTCAAGCAATTTTCTAGAATTTGGACCTGAAATTGCGTAGCCGCCAATATTATCGCTTATATCTATAAGTGAAACCTCACCATCTGAGTGAATACTTTTTATTCCACCTGGTAAATGATCATGAAACCACCTTAAATGCCACTCTCTTAGGTAATAGCTTCCCATAATCCAAAAAACATTATTTCCCCAGTTGAAGCATGTTAGGTCTCCCTTTAGTCTTCCATCATGCCCTAACATTACCGCAAGCTTGACTTTATTGTTGCTTGGTATATCGGTAGCTAAAAGTTGATTGAGCCACATCTCAGCACCTGGTCCCTTTATTTCAAATCGACTAAACCCAGAACTATCTAATATCCCAGCATTTTCTCTGACATTTAGGTGTTCTTTTTTTACAATTTCAAAAGCATTTGAGCGTTTTAAACTGGGTATTTCCTTAAAATTTTTTGGTCCAAATAATAATGGTATCTCGAGCCCCCAACTGTTTCCAAAGATTGCCCCATTATTCTTTTGAATATCCCACACAGCTGTTCGTTTCAGATCTCTGCCTGCTGGCAGCTGCTCATTAGGGTAGCTCATAACAAACCGCCTGCTGTAGAATTGACCTGTTGTTTGCTTTATGTATTCTCTATTAGAAGCAAAATCACCGTAACGAGCAATGTCCATCGACCATGGATCAGCTTCGGTTTCTCCAAAGATCATCCACTCAGCTAGTGTTTTTCCAACGCCACCTCCCTGAAGAAAGCCTGCCATGACACCACAAGCAAGCCAGTAGTTTTTCACACCTCTCACTGGCCCAACTAAAGGATTACCATCTGGAGAAAATGTGAATGCTCCGTTTACCCAATTTTTTATCCCTACATTTTTTAAGTCTGGATACCTTTCAAAAGAGAGAGCCAATTCATTTTCTATTCTATCAAAGTCCTCTTTAAATAACTCCATCCCAAAGTCCCAAGGCGCTCCATCAATAGCCCAATGCTCATGATCTATCTCGTAAATTCCAACTAAAATACCCTTATCCCACTGTCTCATGTACGTGAAACCCTCAAGGTCTACAGTCATAGGAACTTCAAAATCTATTGCTTCAATGGTAGGAATACTTTCAGTAACCAAGTAATGATGTTTTAAAGGAGAAATTGGCAAATTCAATCCTGCCATCTGTCCTACTTGTTTTGCCCAAAGGCCACCTGCATTCACCACATGCTCAGCAACTATCGTTCCTTTTTCCGTGTATACTTCCCAACAACCGTCAACTCTCTGTTTTAATTCATTTACCTTATTATTCTCAATTATTTCAGCTCCATATTTTTTTGCAGCTTTAGCATATGCCCAAACAGTGCCTGTTGTATCAACATAGCCCTCTCTATCAGCCCATAGCCCACCCAAAACACCTTTTGTATCCATTATCGGACATTTGTTTTTTATCTCATCTGGGGTCATAAGATAAACGTCTTCTATACCTATAGTTTGATATGTTCTATATGCCGATTGAAGCCATTCCCACCTATCAGGAGTGCTCGCAATTGTTATGCCTCCAGTCATATGCAATCCAATGTCCTGACCGCTTTCTTCTTGAATTTTTGAAAGTAAATCTAAGGTATATCCTTGTAATGCTGACATGTTTGGGTCAGCATTCAGTGCATGTACCCCCCCAGCAGCATGCCAGCTAGAACCTGCAGCTAAAACGGATCTCTCTAGAACAACACAATCAGTCCAACCATTTTTAGCTAGGTGATATAGAACAGAAACGCCAACAACTCCACCACCTATTATAACGACTTGATACCTATCTTTCATACTTCCCCCCTTTTTAGAATAAACATTTTTCTCCAATTTCCAGTACTTAAGTTGAAACTAATAAATTATTTTCCTTTCCACTTTGGATCTCGTTTTTCAGCAAATGCTTTTGCACCCTCAATTTGATCTTCACTCGAATATAAATGATCAACAGTTTTAAATTGCCTCTTGGTTATTCTGTTTAAGGCATCTTGAAATTTTAAATCCTCTGCTTCACGCACAATTTCTTTAATGGCTGCATAAACTAGAGGTGGTCCACTTGCTAAAATTTCGGCTAAGTTCCATGCTTTTTTTCTTAGCTGATCAAGTGTTACTATTTCTTTTATTAATCCATACGACATTGCCTCTTGGGCATCAAACCATCGCCCCGTCAACAAAAGGTCCATAGCAACATGATACGGTATTCTTTTTGGAAGCTTAATAGAGGCCGCATCAGCAACAGTCCCCGAACGAATTTCGGGTAATGCAAAGGTAGCATTTTCTGAGCAGATTATAAGGTCACAAGACAAAGCTATCTCTAATCCACCACCGCAACAAATACCGTTTACAGCGCAAATTACCGGCTTATTGAGGTTCCCAAGTTCTTGAAGTCCTCCAAAACCTCCGATGCCATAGTCGCCATCTACAGCATCTCCATCAGCTGCTGCTTTTAAGTCCCAACCTGCAGTGAAAAATTTCTCTCCCTCAGCTCTTAAAATAGCTACGCGTAGTTTTGAATTATCTCTGAATTCCATAAAGATTTCACCCATCCTTTGGCTGGTAAGCAGATCGATGGCATTTGCCTTAGGGCGGTTGAGTGTGACCTCAAGTATTGCTCCCTTGATTTTTGTTTTTAATTCATTCGTCTTTATTGCCATTTTCCTACCGTTTAATAATTTTCTCTTATAAGTGCATCAGCTGCAACAACCTGATTTGATTTTACTAAAAGAGGGTTTATTTCCAATTCAACTAATCTAGCTCTCTCTTTTAAAGCATAACGTTGCAGTGAAAAGATTGCCAAAACTATATTGTTGATATTAGCAGCTTTTTTATTTCTGTACCCATTTAATAAAGGCCATATTTTTAATTTTTCTAATGCCCTTGCTATCTCAGTCTTATTACACGGCATACACAAGGTAACAGAGTCTTTTCGCAACTCTGATAAAACACCACCCTCTGCTATAGTTATCATAAACCCATGTTGTGGATCTCTTACAATTCCAATTAAAAGCTCTACTAAACAATTATCTACTTGGCGCTCTATTAGAAATTCTTTTGACCTGGTTAATCTCTTCATATTGTTAAATTTATTAAGCAGTTCGTTTTCATTATTTATTCCAAGAACTACTCCAGAAACATCTGTCTTGTGATTAATGCCTATGGCTTTCAAAGCAACAGCTTTTTTAATGGTTCTAAATTTATTTAAGAGAGAATTTTTATCTGTAATTACAAAACCTTTTGGAACATTAATGCCTATTTTACTTAAAACTTTTTTTGATTGATACTCATCTAGTACCCGCGATTTTTCATTTGGCCAGCGTTCCCATATAATTGATGGAGTGCTCTTTATTTTCCACTGTATACTCACATTTTGTAATGCCTTTACAGCGGCAAGACTATTTTCTAATCCAGTCAGTGGAATTATTGAATGTTTTATTAAGTCCTTTGCAAACTTTTCCGGCATATTTTCTTCAAGTGACGTTATTAGCCCGACTGGGCATTTTGCAATTTTTTTAGCTTCTTTTAGCGCTGCGATTGCTGGATGCCAGGAATCTGAGGAACAGCGACCTTGTTTTGGCAGATCCATAATTATAAATAAGAAATCATATGTTTCTTCCATCATAGTTTTAAATGCCACAGTCAGCTTGACTTGGTCATTCCAAACATATGTTTGATAATCTAAAGGATTAGATAAATGAACTAAATCACCTAACGCGGACTTAAGTTTTCTTTTTTGTTTAGAGCTAAGTTTTGGAAACCTAAAATTAAATTGTTCAGCTAAATCAGCAATTAGGCTTGCCTCTCCACCAGAACAGGACAGTGAAGCAATCTTATTACCACTTATCGGTTGATGAACATGTAAAATCATTAATGTATTTAAAAAGCTCTCAAGACCATCAACAGTTGAAATACCTAATTTGTTGAGCAGAGCTATTGCTCCTTGATAATTTCCTGCCATCGAGGCAGTGTGAGAAACAGTAGCATTTTCTGCTAACCTCGATTTACCTACCTTTAAAGCTACGATTCCTTTTTTTAAAGTTTTAGCTTCTCTTGCCAACTTTTCAAAATCTTTGGGATTTATTATCCCCTCGATATGGAGGCCAACAGCAGTTACTCTTGAGTCTTGTAATAACTCAAAAGCTATTTGAGCTTGATTAAGCTGACCCTGATTGCCAACTGTTATGACATAAGCAATAGGAAGGCCTCTGCACTGCATGGTCAAATTAATTGCAATATTGGAACTTTGCGTCAGTATAGCGACTCCTTTATTGACCTGTTCTCCACCATGCTGGTCAGGCCAAATAAGTGCATTGTCTAAATAATTTATGAAACCATAACAGTTTGGACCTAATATGGGCATTTGCCCGGCTGCTTTAACAATTTTATCCTGTAGTGTCTTACCCTGGTCTGATTTATCATCAACTGATGTTTCGGAAAACCCTGAAGCGAAACATACAACTCCTCCTGCATCTATGACGGATAGTTCTTCGATAATTGAAACAGTTTTTTCTCTATTAACCCCAACAAAAACGGCATCTGGAGACGATGGCAGGTCAAAAGTTGTTCTATAACACTTGACTCCCCCTATAGTTTTTTTTGTGGGGTGAACAGCCCAGATCTCACCTAAAAATGAATTCTTTTTTAGTTCTTTCACAACATTTTTAGACCAACTTCCTCCATAAACGGCGATAGTTTTTGGTCTTAAAAGTCTATTTAACGACCTAGCCAATTTTATCCGCCCAAAGGTCTCAGAAGTTCCCGACTAATAATATGTCTTTGGATTTCCGATGTTCCATCCCAAATTCTTTCAATTCGTGCGTCTCTCCAAAAACGCTCAAAAGGAAGGTCATCCATCAATCCCATCCCACCATGTAGTTGAATACAAGTATCTGTTACTCTAGCCAGCATTTCTGTTGCATATAGCTTTGCTGATGCTATCTCTCTGTTTGCTGGAATTTTATTATCCAATTTTGATGCAGCAGATAGTGTAAGAAGGTCGGCAGCATCGATTTCAGTAATCATATCTGCGAGCTGAAAACTTACTCCTTGGAACTGACTAATTTTTTTTCCAAACTGTTGTCTCTCAGTGGTAAAGGGAAGTGTCAATTCGAAAGCCCTTCTTGCTCTACCTACTGATGTCGCGGCAACAGTTAATCGTGTCGCGTAGAGCCATTCATTAGCAATATCAAAACCTCTATGGACTTCACCCAAAATTTGATCATCGGAAAGTCGACATTCGTCAAACCTTAAAATACAATTTTTGTATCCTCTATGCGATACAGAGTTGTATCCGCCACATATTTCAAATCCTGGCGTACCTCTATCCACAAGAAAACAGGAGATTTTTTTCTTTTTACCTTTTTCTGTTTCCTCTTCCCCAGTTGCAATAAAAACAATAACAAAGTCAGCTATGTCGGCATGACTTATAAAGTGTTTGGTTCCATTTACAATCCAGTCGCCACCCTTTCTTTGTCCAGTGCATTCCATCCCTCTAACATCGGAACCGGCACCTGGCTCTGTCATTGCTAGTGCATCAAACTTTTCACCTTTGATTGCGGGGATAAGATACTTATCCTTTTGTAGATCATTGCAAGCCATAAGGATACCAGACGGCCTACCAAAAAAAACCGTTAAGGCATTCGAACCTCTACCGAGTTCTCTCTCTAAAAGAGTAAACTCTAAATGATTCATTCCACCGCCCCCTAGTTCCTCCGGGAAGTTAGCTGCAAAAAAGCCTATTTCTTTACATTTCCTTGCAATTTCTGCTCCTAATTCTCTCGGAACTTCCCCAGTTTTTTCAACAATTTTTTCGTGAGGATAAATCTCTTTTTCCAGAAAATCTCTGGTTGTATCAACTATCATAGATTGCTCGTCAGTTAATTCTAAATACACTGCTCTACCGATCCTATAACTTGTAAAAATAATAAAGTTAGTTTAATCCTAATCCTAAATTTGATAAAAAACAAAATCAAAAGTAACAGAAATTAGAAATTACAATTCTAAAAGAAACTCAACTTAGGCTCTCATAAAAGTATTATGGAAAAACACTCGCTGAAAGAAATTATTGGACTTTTGAAAGATAGAAAAATTTCTGAGAAAGAGCTATTACAACACTATTTCTCCAGAATAAATAAATTCAATCCCAGTCTTAATGCGCTCGTTTCTCTTAGGAGCATAGATGAAGTTTTAAATGATCTTGAAAACTTAAAAGGTTGTTCCGTGCAAAAAAAAACAAAAAGTCTTTTCGGCGTTCCTCTGGCTGTAAAAGATTTGATTGATGTAAAAGGCCTACCAACAACCTATGGAGTGCCGAAATATAAAAATAATGTAGCAAAAAAAAATAGTATTATTGTCGATCGGTTAATTGATAGTGGTGCTTTAATTATTGGAAAAACAAATACGCCGGAGTGGGGGCTTGGTTCGCACACATTTAATAGAGCTTTTGGCGCTACCGCCAATCCTTATGATGTGTCAAAAACTGCCGGTGGTTCCAGTGGTGGTGCAGCAGCCTCTATCGCTGCTGATTTAATACCGATAGCTGATGGCTCTGACATGATGGGCTCATGCAGAAATCCGGCTGCGTATTGTAATTTGTATGGGTTTAGGCCAACACCGGGGCTTATCCCCGAGGAAAGATCAAAGACTAGACACAAAAAATTGCCCATTTTATCAACTTTGGGCGCTTTAGCAAAAACACCTGAAGATTTGGCTTATTTTCTTGATATTGTATCGGGGTCACATAAATCCGACCCTTTCTCCTTTGATTTAGATTGCTCATTTGATGATGTATACCTAAGTGATGATAAAGTGCATGAACGAAAAATTGCCTGGTTTAATGATTTAGGTGGTTACTACCAGGTTGAAGAAGAAATATTGGAACAGTGTAAGAAAACTCTTTTGTCTCTAGCCCAAAATAGAGTTGTGGTAGAAGAAATAGAGCCGGAAGCCAACCCTTATCATTTGAGCAATAGCTGGAAAATATTACGATCAAAAAGTTTGTATGACGAATTTTTAAATTACAATCTGAGTTCAGATGAAAAAATCCTTACCGTCGATTGGGAAATTAAAAATGGTCAAGTGGTTAAAGAAACGGATCTTGAAGAAGCACTAGTATGGAGATCACTGTGGGAAAATGAAGTTAATTCGATTTTTAAAAAATATGATTATTTGGCATTGCCAGTTGCACAGGTGTATCCCTTCAATAAAGACATTCCTTATCCCTCAAACATCAATGGTAAACAAATGGAGACATATCATCAGTGGATGGATATTGTGGTTTTATCGAGTATTCTGGGGCTGCCAACTATCGCCGTTCCTGTGGGTTTAAATAGAAATGGACTGCCCATGGGAATGCAAATAATAGGAAAGAGAAAATCCGATTTAGATTTAATTGCGTTTGCAAAAAAATATGAAACCATATTCTCTTGCTCAGAAATAGTGCCTCAAAAATTTAATTAGATGTGTTCATTTTTTGAATTAAATAATAATATCAAGTAGGTCATTGTTTTTATTAGTTAGGGTGAATTTGCAGAATTTATTATTATACTGGAAAAAGGGCATTGAACGTTTATGAATTTCCAAGATTTTTTCAATCCTGATAGGGTGGTAGACTTAAGTTTTTTCAATTTTGAGAACGCTATTACTGCTTGTTACTACGCAGATAAGGATTTGAGAGTTAAAAAGGTTAACAAAAATTTCAAAGGCTTTTTCCCGGTTCTAGGCAATGTCAAAGATGCATACTTTCCAGATATTTTAAAGCAGCTAGGTGTAACAGACGAACAGATACAACTTTTTGAGGATGAAATCCACAATAAGGGATCTGTTTTAATCCCGAAGGTCAAAATTATTATTGATGATAAAGAGAGGCTTTTTTCACTACTTTCAACAAAAACAAAAAATTCTGATTTTGAATACTTAAACGGAATTCAAGGTCAATTCGTAGATAGAACGAATGAACATGAGTTAACTAAGCAACGAGACTCACTTATAGAAGGGCAATTAAAAGACAAACAAATAATCGAAGAAAAAAGTAAAAAACTCGAAAGCTTAGCAACCAGGCTGGCAAAATATCTGTCTCCTCAAATTTATAAGAATATTTTTGAGGAAGAAAAAGACCAGGGGGTTTCTCATAGTAGGAAGAACTTAACAGTATTTTTTTCTGATATCGTAAGTTTTACTGATTTGACTGATAAAATGGAGCCTGAAAAACTGGCCCTGATCATCAATTCCTATCTGTCAGAAATGTCAACAATAGCAATTAAACACGGCGGCACAATTGATAAATTTATTGGAGACGCTCTAATGGTTTTTTTTGGTGATCCAGAGACCCTAGGAGAAACTGATGACGCTCTAAAGTGTATAGAAATGGCCATAGATATGCAGGAAAGAGTAAAGGAATTGCAAACACATTGGAGGGGCTTGGGAGCAGTTGAAGGTATATCAGTTAGGATGGGTATATCAAATGGGTTTTGTACTGTAGGGAACTTTGGTTCGGATTTACGATTAGATTATACTATACTTGGAAGCCCTGTGAATCTTGCTGCAAGACTTCAGTCAATGGCTGAAATTGATGACATGCTTGTTGATGAAAACACAAAAAACCTTATTTCAAATGAAGTAGAAACTGAGTTTTTTAAAGAATTTACACCTAAAGGTTTTGTCAGGCCTATTGGGGTTTATAAGGTCAAAAAATTAAAGTCTCATAAGCAAGATAAAATCAGATTATCACATAAAGGGAAAAGAGTTGAAATTAATGTGACCGACAGCTCTGATATTCGTGCAGCAATTGAAGAACTAAAGTCTATCCAAGAAGCGTATGAAAAGCAGTTAGATAAGCAAGATTAACAAAAGAAAGTAGTTTTTACTTTCAGCGTAGTTTTTCAGATACCTTACTTGTTGCTTTTATCGTTACGAGAGCAGTAGCTGTCAAAAGTTTCTCTTTTTTCTTTATCGTATACACTTTTGACTCTCCATGAAAAATACTTCGACCTGCTTGTAGAATTTCCGCTTCCGCAACTAGCTTTTCCCCATCTGCAATATTAAGAAAATTAATTTTGAATTCAATTGTAAGGGGCTCTTTCTCTTTATCCATTAATGTCATTGCAGCAAATCCAGCAGCATTATCAGCTATAGCTCCAGAAACTCCTCCATGAAATAAACCGTGTTGTTGAGTTATATTCTTTTGATAATTTACTTCTATCGATGCTCGCCCAGGAGATATTGTGGAGAGTCTTGCTCCTATATAGGGCATTAGAGGTTGATTTAAGAAAGATGCTCTAAGTTCTTCCTCGTTTCGATTATCCATGCTTTAAACCCTATGTTTCCCTGGTGTCCAATTAGTGTTTTTCATAAGATGTTCTTCCCCTTTTTCAATTGGTAAATCTTCCAAAGCAGAACCCATACTGTCATTCCAACGATTGAGAAAGCCGAACAATGCAATTACGCCCATAATTTCGACAATATCATTATCATTCCAGTAATTTTTCAATTGAGACGCTTCTTTTTCCGTAACTTTGTTAGGAACAGATGCCGCTGCGAAAGCGAAGTCCAGAGCATATTTTTCTGCAATAGAAAACGCTGAAGAATTTGCATAATTCCAAACTTCTTCTAATCTTTTCTTTGTACAGCCGAAGCGTTCAGCTCCTAAAATAGTATGAGCTTGGCAATAAAGACACCCTGAGGCAAAACTTGTTACATATCCGATAAGCCGTTTAAACTCTGGGGTAACTTTCCCTTTGCATTCCATTACAGCCTTATTGAGATCTGTAAATGCATCGGCTATTTTGGGGTGATAACTCATAGTTTTAACTGAGCTCGGTATAACACCAAGCGGTCCTTTAAAGAACTGAATCTTTTCTAATAGACTTGGGTCAATATCATTTTCATTTAGTGGTTTTACAATTTCCATTATTTCCTCTAAGTGTTATTTCATAAGAAGCTCTCAAAAAAAAATTATTTCAGAATAAATTAAAAATAGCACTAAATTAAATCGCTTATTATTTGTTAAATGTGCACAGTACTAAAAATTGATATATGATCACTGGGTTACATATTTGGATGCCAGTTAATTTAGAACTAAGTTATTTCTCAATTTTATTTGATCGCAATATTGCAGAGAGGGAATTTGAAAATAGGTTCCCCTCATACATAGGTTTGGGTTTATATTGGGAGTATGAGGGGACTGCATGGCTGCAAAATACATGCCACTATTAATAATAACACATTTATAAGCGAAAAAAAATCATAGTTTTTTACCAACTAAGGTTACTTTTCTTTTATACTATAATTATTAATATGTTGTCATGAAAGCAGGAGTTAAAGTTGCCCGGATTTGAGGTTATCGACGAAAAAGAAAAAAAAGCAATTTCCAGGATCTTTGATGAGGGGAAAGTTTTCTTTGCTCATGGTTTTGATAAAAAAAGGAAGCATTATCACGTTAGAGAGTTTGAACAAAAGTTGAAAAACATTTTCAGCCCAAAAATGGCTGACGTTTTATGCGTTTCATCTGGTACGGCTGCAATTAAAGTGGCTCTCAAAGCTCTCGGTATTGGAAGAGGTGATGAGGTTATAACTCAGTCCTTTAATTTTATTGCAACTGTTGAAGCGATTGTAGACACTGGTGCAAATGTTGTTTTTACTGATATCGATGATACGTTGAACATGTGTCCCAAAAATTTAGAAAGTTTAATATCTAAAAAAACAAAAGCTATAATTCCTGTTCATATGCTAGGTGTACCAGCAGATATGATATTAATTAACAGGATTGGTAAAAGAAATAAAATTCCAATAGTTGAGGATGCATGCGAAGCAATCGGGGCCAAGGTTGCAGGCAAATATGTTGGAGGCTTGAGTGAATTTGGTGTTTTTAGTTTCGACTTTGGTAAAATGATTACAACTGGTGAAGGTGGAGCTCTGTTTTCCAAGAAGAAAAGTGATGGAAAAAATGCTAGAATGTATCATGATCATGGCCACAAAAATATTCCTAGTCTGCCAAGAGGGTTAGATCATGCTGGACTGATTGGGTTTAATTACAGAATGACAGAAATAAGTGGAGCATTTGGCAAGGTCCAGCTAAAAAAATTCCCGAGTATTTTAAGAGACTCGAAAAAGAGATACCACGCCCTCGAAAAATTTATAAACCACAAAGAAATACAATTTAGACATGTTACTCCAGGGAGCGAGCCCAATTATGATACTTTTGTGATATCTATAGAAAATAAAAAACTACGTAATCAAGTGATTAGTTTACTAAACAAAGCTGGCTTTGGTACAAAAAATTTACCTGATGCTTTTAACTGGCATTGTGCATATTTTTGGGAACATATTGATAAAAACATTAGGAATAAAGAGGTAAAAAGTTGCTATGATAGATTGCGTAAATGCGTTGCAATTCCGATTTTAGTATCGAGGTCAATTAAAGATTACAAAAATATTGCCAGTGATATTAATGAATGCCCTTAATGAAAATTTAGTAATAGTCATTCCCGCTCGTAAAAACTCCAAAAGGCTAAAAAATAAAAACTTTAAGAATTTTTTTGGGTTTCCTTTATTTGAGTGGAGTTTGGCTGCGGGTTTATTTCTAAAGCAACAGCTCAGTGGGTTAAGAGAAATTTCAGTGGTTTGCACCAGTGATGATGATCGGATCTTAGATTTAGTAAAAAAGAAATATTCATCTAGTATTCTAGCAGTTCGAAGGAAACCAGAGCTTTCTGATGACAATGCAATTCTATCCGATGTCATATTTGATTGTATTTACAAGCTAGCTGAGAGACACGTGATCCCTTTAGATGACTACCTATCTGGGAGCTTTATATTATTGCAACCGACATCACCTATTAGACTGAAGGATGATTTAGTCTCTTTTTGTAGACAAATTAAGAACTTAGGGAATAATCTTTCTATGGTGTCTGTTAATAAAAACTACAGTGAAATAAAAGATATCTATGAGATAATTAAATTTAGTGAAGCAAGATCAGACTTTTTATTAGGCCACATTGGTAAAAAATTGCTTAAAGTGAGTGCCATTAAAAAAGACAGCAATTCAGCTTTTGTAGATGGAAGTTTGTATTTAGGTTTGATATCTATGCTAAAAGAAAAAGGCTTCATGCCTGCAGCCAAGACCTTGGCTTTTCCTCTTTCGATTAAGCGCTCAATAGATATTGACACGGAAGAGGAGTTTGACGACGCATTAGTGTTGATCAAAGAGTTGCAAAATTTGGAAATAGAGTATGTCTCACCAAAGATATGATTTAGCGGTTGTTGGTGCTGGAACAGCCGGTCTTGAAATTGCAAAAAATGCAAGTAGGTCAGGTTTAAAAGTGTGTTTAATAGAGCAGGGATACTCTGAGGGTAAAAGTTATCTAAATAGAATACCGTTATTATCTGGAAAATTACTGCAAAATGATAAACACTGTTTAAGCTTTATATCCAAGAAACAGTCTGGTTTAGAAGATAGAGAATTGCCTATTCTTCAGGGAATTGGTTTTGGTGGTTCAAGCTTAATCAATGGAAATGTCTCATACTTAGGTTTTGAAAAACGGTTTAGGGAGGTTTTTTCTTTTTGGCCAAAAAATATGTTCCAGAGAGTTAAAAAGCACATATATAATAATACAAATTTTTCGTATAATAGAGAGTACGGGTATTCAGACGAACTAACAAATATTTTTTGTAAAACCCTCAACAATATTGCAGTTCCTGAGGTTACGGATTTAGATAATTTTATAGAAGGATGGGCAAAAATTCATCTTAATATTCAAGGATCAAAGAGATATAACTTTTCGAATGATTTTAACGAAAATGCAAACCACAAAAACATTGAAAAGTTAGCAAGCACGCGTGCTATTAAAATCGTTTTCAAAGACAACTATGCTTCAGGTGTTGAGTGCGAAAATTTAGTAACTAAGGCCAAAATTACTGTTAATGCAAAAAAAATTATTCTTTCGGCAGGCACAATATTCTCACCTTTAATTCTTATGCGGTCGGGGATCGGAGACCCAAAGGACGTTTGTAAAGCCGGTGCCCCTTTGAAGTTTCAGCAAGAGCATGTAGGAAAACATTTGAAAGATCATGCTAACTTCAGGATTGAATTTGATTGTATAGGGTTCGATACGCTTAACCAAAAAACACGTGGGTTGAAATTATTTAACGAATTTTTTAAGTACATAACCTCAAAGAATTCGATCTTTAAAAGTCCGGGTGCCACTCTTGCCTGGAATAAATCAAGTTTTAATAAGAAAGTTAGTATAAACAGCTTGGTAAGGTATCATTTGGTGCATTTTACACAAGAACGAAGCTTGTTATCGTCCAAAGGTATTAAATTTCAAAAAGCCCAACGAGCGTCAATAGGGTGCTTTCAAGTTTTTCCAAAATCTGAAGGTTCGATTTCTCTTGATAATAAAAATAATATACAAATTGATCCAAACTATTTGTCAAACAAATTTGATAGAGCGCTTGCTTACAAAGCTTTTAGAAGCGGTATTGATCTCCTGAAAAAAGCAGGCTTTGCTAAAAGTGGAAAAAATTTAATTAATGA
>ENA-OSEY01001282-OSEY01001282.1-marine-metagenome-genome-assembly--contig:-NODE-1282-length-17589-cov-7.494746_pt1 | contig 17589 bp, 14 predicted proteins | sample MGYA00248465_ERZ534230 | MGnify/ENA primary metagenome ERZ534230 (study PRJEB26409, sample SAMN06344110) | marine metagenome | isolation source: Sea water from surface | place: Atlantic Ocean:Southern...
AAAACATCAAAATCCTTCGGTTCTTTGAAATCTAAAACGATGCAACGTTTATTTCTGTTGATCACCGAGAACATTGCTGCCATGCCGTCACGTGAGCTACCCATCACTCTGGCTAAATCACCAATTAGTGGCGGTTCAACTTTTATGACATCAGCACCTTGATCTGCCATCATCATGCCCGCAAAAGGCCCTGAAACTGTCGAAGTTAATTCGACCACTCTATATCCATCTAACGGTCCAGACATATATCTCCCTAATCTGTACTTTAAATTTAACTTAAATGATTTAAGAAGTTAATAAAGAAATGGCCTCTCTTGCAATCATAATCAGAAGAAAAGCTCCTCCAATTCCAAAAATGGTAGCTCGCCATTTAACTTTATTATGAGTCAGTTGATAAACCGAGTGGATGGCTCGAAATAAAACGTACCCCCATGCAAGAACTAAATGAGTTAAGTCAGAGTTTCCCATTAAAAATATGTAGATCACGACTGCATAAAATAAAGTAGGTTGCTCAAATAGATGATTATAGTTTTCAGTAATGAACCTATTTCTAGGAGTCATGTACTTTCTGATTTCATCAGAGTGTCTTGCTACCTCGTTAGGCAATCTATTTGGATTTTTTGATCGATTTGAAAGAGCTTGAATTCGAGAGATATATAAGAGCATCATTACTATAGCTGTAACGAATATCATGCCAAACATGGGATATAGAATTTCCATATTTTGTATACCTCTTAATTAATGATTTACAAACAGTTTACTATAAGGAAAAAATATCTAGAATTAACCTTATGGAATCTGTAACAGCTGAATTTTTCTACCGAAAGCCTTTAAAAGATGGAGAGGCCAAGCCGGCCTTTGGTTTAAGTGAACCAGACCCGGATAGACCTGATCACAAAGGATTTTTCAAAGAAGTTAAAAATGCTCGTGAAGAACAGCATTCTCTAAGTGAATCTGGCTTTATTCTTTTAGATCATAAATCGTCAGTTGAAAATTTTTATAGCGACAAAGAAGTCACTGAGGTTTATTACGACGAGATGGCTAATCTGGTTAAAAAACAAACCGGTGCTAGCCAAGTATTTATCGTGTCTCACATCACTAGAAATGAAGCAGAGGCTGCTGAGGGTAAAAGATTAGGAGCACACCGATTGGTTCATAACGATTTCACACCTAATTTCAAACAAACCATTCAGCCGCTTCTTGATGAGAGCAATTCAAATCCCAACAGGATTACCGTATTCAATTTATGGAGACGCTTTGATGAAGACGGAGTCGATGCTCCTTTTGCGTTATGCGATTCTAGAACGGTCTCCGAAAAAGAACTCATACCTACTGATCTCTTTAATTATGGAAAAGAAGAAGAAAAAAGCGATACCCATGCTGACGAGAACGGTTTTACTGTTGAAATTTATCAATCCATGAATAGCGATGAACATCAATGGTATTTCTATCCAAAAATGCATCGTGATGAAGTCGTTATGTTCAAAACATATGATTCAAATGAGAAGCCATTCATGCCAACGCTGCACAGTGCCTTTGATGATGCGGTAAATGGCAGAGAAGATGCATCTCCTAGGGAAAGTATAGAAGTAAGAGCTATCTGCTTTTACGATTAATTTTGACTGAGTTTAATGATCCTTTAATTCTGGCTTCCGGGCAGAAGATTAAAAATAGGTTTTGCAAAGCAGCCATGACCGAAAGGGTTGCTGGACCAGATAATTTTGCTTGTGAGCGACATCACAAGATTTATGAAAAATGGGCAAAAAGCGGTTCAGGAATTTTACTTACCGGAAACGTACAAATTGATAGATCCTGCATGGAAGGTCCTGCCAATGTCTGTATAGAAGAGCACTCCTATCAGAATCAGATGCCAGCACTGAAAAAATGGGCAGAGGTATCTGAGACAGATGGTTCAAAGCTTTGGATGCAAATAAGTCATGCCGGTAGACAAACTCCGGGAGAATTAAACAAGGAACCTTTAGCGCCGTCTTCAACGGCTTTAAAAATACCTGGAAGAAATTTTGGTACGCCGAAAGCAATGACCGAAGATGAAATTTTGGATGTGATAAAAAGATTTGCTTTTGTTGCAAAAATTGCCCGCGAAGCAAATTTTTCTGGCATTCAGCTGCATTCAGCTCACGGCTATTTGTTGTCGGAGTTTTTATCCCCTGATATCAATCAAAGAACAGATGCTTGGGGTGATTCACTAGAGAATAGAGCAAGAATTCATTTGGAAATTATCAAAGCCTGTAGAGAGGCAGTTGGCGATGACTTTCCAATATCCATGAAAATGAATTCAGCAGATTTCCAAAAGGGAGGTTTTTCTCATGAGGAGTCCATTCAAGTTGCGAAAATGGTCAGCGATGCAGGTTTAGATTTATTGGAAATTTCTGGCGGCACGTATGAAAAACCAAGTCTTCTCGGTTATGACAACGTTGGCATGAATCCAAAAAGGATGGAAAAAAGAAAAGAGAGCACCATCGCCAGAGAGGCTTACTTTTTAGAATACGCAGATGACATCAAAAAAGCTATTTCCATTCCTTTAATGGTCACAGGTGGATTTAGATCCAGAACAGGGATCAATGCTGCTCTTGCAAATAATGCCTGTGAGGTCATTGGAATTGGGAGGCCTTTATGCGCAGATCCATATTCGCTTCAAAAAATGATCGACGGTGAAATTGATCAACTGCCTGATTACGAAAAAACTCTCTCTGTTGGCCCTGGTTGGCTGTCTTCAAGAAGCCCATTCCGTTTAATTCAAGCAATCAATGCTCTTAGTTCGCAAGCTTGGTTTTACCTCCAAATAAATAAAATGGGTAACGGTGAAGATCCTGATCTAGCAAAAAGGCCTTTCGCTGCTTTTCGAGAAATTGCAAAAATTGATTCAGCAGCTTTTAAAAAATTCTCTGAGACTTAATGAAGATTCTTGCTTTAGGCGGAAGCGGAGGCATGGGACGGTTTGCTGTTCATTCTCTTATAAAGCATCCTCAAGTAGAAAGAATTTTAGTTGCAGATTTAAATGAATCTGCAGCAAAGAAATTTGCATCCACTCTTTCTGAAAAAACTTCTGGCATCGGCATCGATGTTACTGATAAAGAGGCTTTGGAGAGAGCAATGAACGACGTTGACGTTGTCATAAATACAACTGGACCTTTTTTTAAACTCGCTGTGCCTATATTAGAAGCAGCTATTGAAACCAAAACGCATTATCTCGATATATGCGATGACTGGGAACCTACTGAAAAAATGTTTCTCTTAAATGATAAAGCGAAAGCTGCTGGAATAACTGCCATCATTGGTTTAGGTGCAAGTCCAGGGATTACCAACATGCTTGGATTAATCGCCATGAAAGAACTTGATCAAGTTTCTAAGGTTTATACCGGATGGGATATGTCCTCTGCACAACCCGAAGAGGAATCTTCTCAAACAGGAGTTAATGCAGCCATGATTCATGGAATTGAACAAATAATTGGCAAAGTAAAAGTCTTTAGCTCTGGAGAATACAAAATGGTTCGTCCGCTTGAAAAAGTTACAGTTGAATATCCTCAGCTTGGCACTTACAAAGCAAATATCTTTGGACATCCTGAGGCAATAAGCTTTCCGCATCATTATCCAGAAATAAAAGAATCCTTAAACCTAATGCACAGCAACGATGATTCCTTAGTCAGTGTGCTGAAAATCATTAGGTTTTTTATAGAAATAAAATTTTTGTCCAAGAACATGGCAGCAAAAGTTTTAACTTGGTTAGAGGGAACGCAATCTCCTGACTACGATAAAGCAGGTGTCGAATCGTTACCGTCTGTCTATGGTTATGCAGAGGGGATCAAGAATGAAAAGAAAATCTCAGTAGCAGCAACTTTTCATACCGAGGCTAGCGTTGATGACTTATCCATGGGAGAAGCAACAGCATATCCTTTATCTTGTGGAGTGAAAATGATTTTAGACGGATTGGTCCTAGACACAGGAGTCCATGCCCCAGAGTCAGGTATTATTGATCCAGAACTTTTTTTTAGCTATCTTTCAAAGGAGATAGATGGTTCAGAATCTATTATCCCTTTGATAACTACAAAAAGTATTTCTTAAATATGGAGTCAAGAGAATTTAAACCGTTCGGATCAGTAAGTGCCTTAACCCTTGGAGGTGGTGGCATTGGCAATGTTTGGGGAGAGACTTCCAAAGATGAGAGCATCGCATCTGTTCATCTGGCTTTAGAGTCGGGAATCGATCACCTAGATGTTGCTCCAATGTATGGAAAAGGAGAGGCTGAAAGAGTTGTGGGTGAGGCTATAAAAGAGAGAAGCAGAGATAGCTTTAGGTTAACGACAAAATGCGCGCTCGGCAGTATGCCTGATGAGGAAGTCTATGACCGCTTCAATACATCATTGATACGGAGTTTAGATACCATGGGAACTGATTACGTTGACCTCTTTCTTCTTCATTCCCAGCTAATAGAGAATGATCATGAATCTCAAAAACCCGATTCATCTTTTGTTGCCACTGGAAACCTAACAACCTTAAAAAGCTTTTACGATGCCGTTGTGCCAGCGATGGAGACCTTAAAAAAAGAAGGTAAGATCTTGAATTGGGGTATTGGTCCTGGTCAAGAGGAGGCTGTGTGCGATGTGATCAATTCTACAACTCCTCCGGATGCAATTCAGTGTGGAGTAAATGTTTTGAATTCATTAGGAGCAATCGGGTACGCCAGCATAAAGCCAAATCCAAAATTGGTTCTAGACGAAAGCAAGAAAAAAGACATTCCCATTTTGGCTATTCGAGCTGTTCAAGCTGGTGCACTGACCTCAAAAATGGATCGAGAGCCGCATCCAAGCGGGTTTGATCATCCTGATTTTGCTGATTATGAAAAAGCTCAACCGTTTCGTGAGCTTGCTGAAGATTGGGGAGAATCTCCTGCTTCTCTTGCTCACAGATATGCTTTAAGTATTGATAAAGTAGGTTCTGTCATTTTAGGCATTAAAAATAGAGAGGAATTGATCGAGTGCTTAGAGGCAGAAAAAAAAGGTAGACTTGATACAGAGCAAATTTACACTCTAGAAAATTTATTTAATTAGAATGAAAAAAGGATATAAAAAACCTAATCTCGAATCTAAATATTATCATGAGCTTTTTGAAAGCCTTCCTCCCCTTGTAGGTAAAACCATAGTCATTACAGGAACTACCTCTGGTACCGGATACACCGCAGCTGAAGCATGCGGCAAACTAGGCGCAAAAGTTGTTCTTTTAAATAGACCTTCAGAAAGGGCTAAAAACTCATTTGAAAAATTAAAAGAGACAACTTCCAACGGATCTTTTCATTCGATAGATTGCGACTTGCAAAGTTTTGCTGCAGTGCGGGAATGTATCCCCAAAATTAATGAGCTTTGTTCAGAGGGCATTGATGTGCTCTGCAATAATGCCGGAGTGATGGCGCTCGAAGACATGCCAACTGGCGATGGGTACGATATTCAAATGCAAACCAATCACCTTTCACACTTTTTATTAACGAAACTTTTATGGCCGCTGCTTGAAAAAGCTGCAAATGAAAAAGGCGAAGCAAGAGTAGTCAACCACTCTAGCGGAGCAAGACATTCTGTAAAAAAACTTGAACCACAATTTTTAGAGCAAAAAGGCGGATCTCTAGGAGGAAATGGTAAAAGTATGTTTTTTGGCGGTGGTAGATGGATACGTTACGGGCAAACAAAATTGGCAAACGCAGCTTATACTGCAGCTATGCATGAAAAATTGAAAAATAGTGGTTCAAAGATTAAAGCTATCGTTGCACACCCTGGTCTTGCTGAGACTGATCTTCAAAATACCACAGTTAAAGAGGGGGGTTTAGGCAGATGGTTTACCGCACAATTTATGAAATTTGGTCAGTCTCAAGAGGATGGAACTATGGGCATTTTGCGAGGCATAGCTGACCCTTCAATTGAATCAGGAACATTCATTGGTCCTAAAGGCATGAAAGGACCGGCCACTACCTTTAAATTAGAGGCGAAATACGACAATCCTGAAACTAGGGAGATGATTTGGAAAAAAAGTTGCGCAGCAATTGATGAAAACTTTTCTATCTAATTTGTCCTAAAATTTGATTCAACTTCTTACTTTTAAATTTCCTCGTACAAATGTACTATTGCGATCGTGAAAGCAAAAAATTTTGATTTAGAAGCATTAGATAGGGATTATCTATTCCATCCAATTACAAATCTTAAAAGTCATATAACCCAAGATGTGCTCATTTTGGAAAGAGGTGAAGGTATCTATATCTTCGATAAAGATGGAAAAAAATACATTGATGGTCTTGCCGGTCTTTGGTGTACTTCACTTGGTCATGGTGTCACCGAACTGGCAGATGCAGCTAAGGAACAGATGTCCAAGCTTGGGTACTCAACTTTATTTGCTTCAAAATCTCATGAACCTGCAATTCTTTTGGCTGAAAAATTGATTGAAATGTCTCCTTTTTCATCAGGAAAAGTTTTTTTTGGTCTCTCAGGCTCTGATTCTAACGATACACAATATAAATTATTCACTTACGCAAATAATAAGCTGGGGAAAGAGAAAAAGAAGAAAATGATCGCGAGAAAAAAAGGGTATCACGGAGTTACTGTTACCAGCGCAAGTATGACTGGATTGCCAAACCAACATAAATTATTTGATCTGCCACAAGAAAATTTTATTCACACTGAAACCCCACACTATTTTAAAGAAGGCAAAGAAGGAGAGACTGAAGAAGACTATGTAAGGCGCTTATCAGAGACTTTAGAAAAAACGATACTTGATGAAGGGCCGGAATCTATTGCTGCAATGATCGCTGAGCCTTTGATGGGGGCTGGCGGAGTAATACTCCCGCCAAAAGGTTATTTCCCTGCTATTCAAGATGTTTTAGATAAATTCGATATCCCTTTAATTGTCGATGAAGTGGTCACTGCTTTCGGAAGAACAGGAAATGCATTTGGTTCTGAAACATATGAAATAAAACCAACTTCGATGACCATAGCCAAAGCACTCTCATCTGGCTATATTCCAATTAGTGCAGTTATTGTGAACGACGAATTATTTGAGCCCATCAAAGAAGCTAGCGGAGACATAGGAGTTTTTGGTCACGGCTATACTTATTCTGGGCACCCCGTTTCTTGTGCGGTTGCTCTTAAAACGTTAGAAATTTATGAGCGAGATAAGGTTTTTCAACACGCAAAAAAAGTAGGCGAATACTTTCAAAATTCTATAAAAGAAATCCTCAAGGAAGACTACGTTGGTGAAGTCAGAGGAATTGGTTTGATTGCTGGTATTGAATTGTACAAAGATCCTTTAAACAAGATCGCTTTTGAAGAAGCAGGCAAAGCCGGCAAAATTTTAAGCGATACCTGTCAAAAGAATGGTCTTATTGTGAGGCCCATACTGGACACCGTTGCTCTCTGTCCGCCCTTGATTATTTCTGAAAAGGAAGTTGATGAGCTTACAGACAAACTAAAAAAGTCTTTGCAAGAAGCAAAAGATGAGATAATGAAAGTTCATTAATATGATGGTAGGAGTCATAAATGGATTGTGGATGCGGAAGAAGTCCAACTGGTAAATGCATAGGTTGGCATAAGCTATCTGAAGAGGAATATTTAGAAGCTAAAAAAAATTATCAAGAAAAAGAAAAAGCTGAAGACTAGTTAATTAGAAAATCAGTCGCGTCTTTGTTTCTTATTACGGGAGAATATTTCCAGATGACTGAAAGTCTTTACTAATCTTTCGAACTTGAGCTGAGTAAAGGCATAGTTACTCAGCTCAACTATCAACTTCAAATATTGCACAAGTTTGTAAAAACTTGAAAAAAAATATTAAAGTAAAGCTACATTTGAAAATATTCAGGAGAGATATGAAAAAATTCTTAATTCTAATTTCTATGTTATCAATTTCATTTTTTAACTTTGGAAATGAATGTGTAACTTCTAAATGGGGACCTAACGATCAGATTGGATCAGCGAACCTAATATCGAATCAAAACACTTTAGAGGCATTAAAACTCGTCAAACAAGGAAAATCTCACGGACTTGGAGTGGTTATTGAGCCAGGCATGCCGGCTTTTCCTCCAAGATACACTCAGCTACAAGTTGTTCAACCTGACCAGCATTTTGGTCGAGTCGCAATTGGGGATTACGGATGGGATATGTCGGCAAATGACGATGTACTGCAGATGTGGCTAGGTACTGGTTCACAAATTGATAGTTTGGGACACCTTGGAGAAAGTCAGGAATTTTATAATTGTACTCCCGGTAAGGAATTTGCATTCATTAATGGCATGACAAAATTTGGTATTGAAAAAATCCCCCCTTTAGTTGGGAGAGGGGTACTTTTAGATATGACTTCTTTAAAAAATGTGAAATTTATGAAAGGCGGAGAACCAATAACAGTCGACGACATTAAAAGGGCTGCAAAAAAACAAAATATTAAGTTTAAAGATGGTGACATTATAATTTTCCATACTGGATGGACAGACGCAAAGCTTAAACAAAATCCGCAAGAATGGGTCTCTACTGAACCAGGCATAACTAATGACGCAGCCAGATATCTTGCATCCTTAAATCCTATGGCAGTTGGCTCTGATACTTGGGGCGTAGGAGCTGTTCCACCTATTGAGGGCGATAAAGTTTTTTATGATCACGTAACTCTTATCAAAGAAAATGGGATTTATATTCTTGAGACTATGAACACAGGAAGATTGGCAAGCGAAGGCGTTAGTGAATTTTTATTTGTCTTAGGCCAGGCAAAATTAAAAGGAGCAGTTCAAATGATTATTAATCCCGTAGCTCTTTGGTGATTGTTTTTATAAAGTCAATTTCACTTTGATTATAAGGAGAGCCATTAATCCTAAAAATATCGTGAAACCAAATATCTGGTTCTGGAAGAGGTTCTCCTTCTTTAACAAAATCTCCTTTATCTTTTAGTTCTTTGATTTTTAAGATGGTTTCCCAGCCAAAATGCGTCTGACTTTTGCCTGCAACAAGACCCCAGTTATAGGCTCCAATGTTGTGCTCTTTAAAGATGGGTAAGGTAAATTCAAATGTCGTACCAAATTCCCTTGCCATGTATTCAGTGCACACAAGAGGCCTACCAATTTCTTTTAGTTCTTCAATGATAGGAATTACCTTTTGGTGTTCATAGACATGGAAACTAATGACATCTGATCTTTCTTTATTGGTTTGAATATTTTTATCGCCAATCGTGCCATTTAGGCAGGCCGTTAGCGGCTGGGATGGACGAACGTCAAAGGCCCAATCCCATACTTTGGTTAAAAGAGTGTTAGATTCGTCACCAATACCAAATTGACCCGGTTCGTTGTAGAGATCCCACATTAAGATTCTTTCATCGTCTCGAAAATCATCGAGAATTTCCTGAGTAAATAATCTAAGTCTAGCTTCTTCTTCCTTATTACCCTTTGCAATTTCTCTGACAATTTCGTGTCCGGGGCTTTGTTTCCAACCGGAATTATGAACGCCTCTGACCGGCAAAGGTTGTTTCCCAAGCTTAGGAAAAGGTCTGTGACAATCATCAAACAGGACCAAAATGGGTTTTATATTCAAATCTATGCATATGGCTAGAATTTCATTAAGTCGTTTTTTAAAATTTTCTTTATCCTGCCAAAGCAAATCATGAAGATAAATTCGTAAACTGTTGAAGCCAATGTCACTTGCCCAACTGATTTCTCTTTTATTTGTTTCTAAATCAAAGCTTTCGTTTTGAAACATCTCCAACTGATTGATAGCTGAACTTGGTAAATAGTTACAACCTACCAACCACTCATGTATTGAGTACCATTCGTTAATATCTTTTTTATTCCACACTACGAATTATTTAAAAATATTTTCTGTATATTTGAGGAATGTTTCCTATAGTCTGAAACGATAGCAGAGAGAAATTCATGTTTTTTCTCATACGACATGGAAAAGATATCGACACCTTCAGTGCTTTCTACAAAAGCTTTGTTTGGATCTTTCCCAGCAAGCAATGAGTGCAGGGAACCGAGAAAGTTCCATCGATAAGTTTCTCTAATATTCTCAAATCGATCTAAAAGCTCTAAAGGGTCTCCCTCTAGCTCTCCTTCCTTGATGGCTTGCTTGATCATGTTATCGGTAACACCTTTTGTATTTTCATTCCAAAGCTTCATTAAAAACGTAGGATTTTCCGCGACCCATTCAAGGATAGGAGACCCGTAAAAAGCATGAAATTGAAAGTAATTCCTTATAAAAATCTGTTTTAGAGGACTAGTTTCATGACCTGTTAAATCGATTACAAAATCTTGAATACTGATGATCACTTCCTTTGTTATTTCTTCAAAAAGATCTGTGATATCTGAAAAATGATTATAAAAAGTACCGTAGCCTAACTCGGCTTCTTTGGTGACTTTAGTAACGTCTATGTTTTTATAACCATCCCTTTCAATGAGGCTTGCTGCAGCTTTAATTAACTTATTTCGGTTGGTTGCCTTTCTAGTTTGCATGTTGTCATCTTACATAAAAATGACAAAAAAATGACTTTATGTCGATTTATTTTTTTCTGCTAGAGCCTTGATGAATTTAGGACCGATTCCACAACAGCCACCTATTATGGATGCTCCAAGATTTCGCCATTCCTCTGCAAATTCTAAAAACTTTTCAACTGACAAATCTCTTACTGATACTTGAACATCGTTATCAAGGGTCCAACCATCAGGAACATTAAAGACATTTGGATAGCCGCCTATTGGTTTTTGAGTTAATTCTTTCAATTCTTTAAACCCCTCAGTAATCGCATTGGGATCGGTGCAGTTGAACAAGTATGCTTCAGGCTCTATCGAAGCAGAAGCTTTGAAAGCTTCCTTGATGGACTCTCCGCTCCGCAGTTTATTTTTTTGATCTTCTTTAAGAGACCATGCAATCCAAACAGGCTTTTCGTTATCAAGATTGTGTAAAGCTTGCATGACATGTTGCATCTCTTTGATCGATGACATAGTTTCACAAATAAAAATATCAACATACGGAGTAAGCTCTTTTACGAGAGTTTCATAAATTGGAACAGCCTCTTCTGAATCTATGACAAGATCCGGTCGGTAGCTTTCTTCCAATGGAGGCAAGGAACCAGCAACAATAACTTCTTTTTTAGAATCTTGAACAGCTTCTCTTGCAAGTTCACCGGCAAGACGAATAAGAGCCGGCATTTTATCTACAGCATTTTTTTTAGACAGATAACTTGGAATGGTTGAGTAGGTATTGGTGATTATTAGGTCAGCACCTGAATTGATGTATTCCAAATGAACTTCTTTAACCAGCTGTGGCGCATCTATTAGGTACTGAGCAGACCAAAGACCTGAAATCAAATCGGATCTTCTGGCCAGAAGTTCATTTCCCATGCTTCCGTCCATTAAAATCATTTTTCCTTAACCTTAATTGTTGTCTAAAGCGGTGTCGTCGGTAGAGAATAAAGCAGCTTGTTCAGGCCTAATGGAACTTATCCAGATGGGTGTGGACCAAGCACGTTCTTGGATGAACATAGGTAAATCTTTTCTGATTGTTGAGCCTGTTTTTATCGCATCCCAGGTTGACCATCGACAGGTTGGATTCTCCAATACTCTGACGTAATAAAAGTTTTTTTGAGTCGGATCATAATTCTCATCGGTCCAAATTGTTTTTAATTCAGCGGCACCTTTATCCATAGAAAAGGCGCAAGTTTCTATATCAACTTTAGCTCCATTATCGGGGCAACGATTAGTCTCAGGATCAACTTTCAGGTCATTTGAACAAACCACATCGATGACTTCTTCGTTTGGCATAGCATCGAACTCATCTATGGTTCCTTTGATGATTTGAATTCTTTGAAGTGGAGCACCGTTTTTATCCCTTTGCGCCCAAACAATGAAGGAAGGCTTTTCAACTGAATTATAGGCAAGATCACCGCCCATGCTTACGCCTTTTTCATATGCCATAGAAATGATTTTTTCATCACTCAGATCCAGATCATCTAGGCCGAAGCCTCCAAAGAATCTTAATTTAATTCTTGTACCGGAAGTTGCGTAAGTTTCCTTTCTTCTAAAGCCAGCAAAAATAGACTCTCTGGTATTTTCTTCAGCCCAAACTGCTGCAATTCCAGACGCCCCCCAACGGGAGTAGAAAGTATCTAAGAAATATTCTTCATCTTGTTCAACGAATCGATATAGACCTTGGGTGTTAACCGATGAAGTAATCTGATCAATGTCTTCCTTAGCAAGGGTGGTTGATCCTCTGAGGAAAGTTTCACCGTCAAGCAGACCCACTTTTGACCAATAGTTTGATTCATCGTATGAGGAAGCAGCTGTATGCGTATCACTGGCTCCCACTAAACCAAATTTATACGGATTACCTTTTCCTTCCCATTCTGCAAGCATTCCGCGGAGATAAGCATCTCTGACGTAACCCCCGTATGGAATAGAATAAATATTTTGTCCAATTCTCGAAGGAAAGATTTCAAAATTAGCCCACTCGTCATTAGGCGATAGAAGAGGATGAGTTTCTGAAGTTCCTTTAACCTGAGTCACCTCTACAAGAGGTTCATTCCGCATCCTAAATTCTGCGTACTCTTTATCAACAACATCTCCGTTCCATTTTTCATCTTCAAACATCTGACCATTCGAGCCGTTACTGTTATGAGGTATTGCTATGCTATCGATGCCTTTTTCATCTCTCAGCATATCCATCCAAGTCCATAAATCTTCAGGATTTATTGAGTCAATTCGAGAAAATGGCCTGGTCGGCACTTTCGAACCTTCAAAAATTACGTTTCTGTGAAGATTTTCTGAATTCGCCATTGAAGATGTGAATTCATAAGCAATAAAAGTTGTTAATTTTCCTGGTTCATAATTTTCTTCAGCTGAGCGAGCCACATCCGCCCAAGCTGCTAGATGCGTTCCATGATCGTACATATCGCTTGCTAGAGACAAATTATTCGTTCGCCATGCATTGAAAGCACCAATCAGATCATAATTTGTCAGAGTTCTGACCATATTTCTAAAAGCACCAACCCTTTGCGGAATTGAGTCTAGATTTACATTTTCAATAGCATTAAGATCATGAAAGTGATCTGCACCAGGAAGCCTTGAGGCTTTAGATCCAACTTCAGCCCAACCGGGGACCATGCCCATGAAAAAACCATGATCAGTAACTGCAAAGAAATCTAAAGGTTCTTGTAATTGTTGGTCAAATCCTAATGGATGCTTAATAGACTCACCACGGGCAAATCGATAAGCATCGTCTGGAGTAGCAGTCGTACCAAAAATATAGGCATCAAAAGAATGCTTGGTATGAACGTGGAGATCACCAAAAAAAACGTCCCTATCTTCACTGTAAGCAGGCCTGGCATTCTCTCTTTTACTTAAGTCAGCCTCTTCTGAAAAGTCTTTTGTCTGTTTGAGTGAGTCTGAACAACCAATGAAAATGATTGTTAGCGATATCAGTAAAACTTTAAACATTTTTTCCCCTTAAAAATCTTGCAGATAGTCTTTAATTCTCTAATAAATTATCACAAGAATGAGAGGAAAAATATGACATATTTAATGTCAAAAGTGAATAAATTATTAGGTTTGAAAATAATTCAAATCTCAATTGAGATTTTGCCAAAATGTTTATTATCCATTTGAAATTGAAACGCTTCTCCTAACTTCTCTAATTTAAAAGTGTCGCTAATTATTGGCCTGATATCAGTCCCATTAAGGAAGTCAACCATATCTCTTTGAGATTTTTGGCTGCCCATGGATATTCCTGAAGTTCGAAGTTGCTTAGCGAAAAGTCTTGGCAATAGTATTTCACTGGTATTGCCGTCTAAGATTCCTATGATGGAGATATGGCCGCCTAATTTGGCACATCGAATTGATTCATTAAAAGATTCTCCTCCTGCAACTTCAACGACATGATCTACCCCTTCATTCGCCGTTAACTTCAAGACTTCTTTTCCCCACTGAGGATGTTCTTTGTAATTAACCACTTCATCAGCGCCTAGGGATTTTAATTTTTCAGCTTTTTCATCAGAAGAGGTCGTCGCAATTACATTTGCTCCATGAGCCTTAGCTAATTGAAGAGCAAAAATGGAAACACCGCCGGACCCTTGGACCAAAATTGTTTCGTTTGGTTGAAGGTTTCCTTCTTCCATTATTGCTCGCCAAGCAGTGAGTCCTGCGCAAGGCAATGTAGCTGCTTCTTGCAAAGACCAATCATTAGGAATCGGAGTCAATGCATTAGCTTTAATGGTCATGTACTCACTTCCATAACCGTCTTCGTTATCTCCAATGAAGCTAAAGTATTCATATTTTGGTGGACCATCTATCCATCTCGGGAAACTCACGCTCATCACTTGATCTCCGGTTTTCCATTCATTGACCGACTCTCCGATTTCTTCAACGGTACAGCCAGCATCACCAAGAGGTACTCTCTTATCTTCAGTAGGAATAAAACCAATAGCGACAAGAAGGTCGTGATAATTCAGGCTACTATGAGAAACTTTCAAAAGAACCTCATCGCTCAAAGGCTTTGGTTTTTCTGCATCTACAAATTTAAGGTTATCGAGCCCACCAGGTTTTTCTATTTCTATTCTTTTCATATTTAATATTCCCAAAAAAGCATAAAAAAAAGCTTTTTTAATAACTTTGAGTTACATCTATATAAATTCAATATTATTTTGCCTGCATTTCACAAAATTGCACTCTTTTCGATCATTTTGAGATTATCCATTACATATAATGCTTTTGTCTTTTAAGACATATTAACTATAAACAGGAGTAAAAAAGATGATTAATTTCCAAGTTTTCACCGGAAGCGTAGGATTAGCTTTCTGCTTGGGATTTTTGATTTACATTGGCAGCCTAGGATTGGCAAGTTTTAGCCTAGTTTAATCAAACTAACTATAAGAACATTTCCCCCTAGACCCTTCAGTTCTCCCAATACATACCTGAAGGGTCTAATCTTAAACAGAACATTATGGATTACGAAACCTTTCAAAAACTCAGAAACCTTTTGATCATGTTGTTCTTTACGACAGGTTTCTCTATCGGATACTTTATATCTCAAGTTATCATATAGCGTGACTAACCGCTGCGCTAACTGCAAAAAGAAACTTCCTCTGCATTTTTTTGAAAAGGACCGTCACGGTCTGATGGGATTAAAAAGTGTTTGCAGGCCTTGTTTCTCTTCTCTATCTGCTAAGACGAGCAACTAAGCTGCTGGTTTTGGTGTTCCTTTGGAGCAGGCTTACAATATTTCTCCATCGACTTGCCCAGATCATCAAAAGGGTTGCTTAACACTTTAATCAATTGATCTATTTTCTCTGATTTTCCTTCCTCTGCATCTTCAATAGCTGATTGTGCTAAATAGTTTCTGAGAATATATTTTGGATTATTTTCATGCATTACAAATATTGATTGCTCAATGTTGTTTTCATCTTTGCCTAATCTAGCTTTATAGGAAGCAAGCCAAGAGGAAAAGTTACCGGATAATTTTAAATCGTCTGAAGAAGTGATGATCATAGATAGGTCTCTGAAGGTATTAGTATAGTCAAGTCTTTCTGTTTCCATAATCTCAAATAGCCCAAGAAGAAGATCGTAGTCGCTATCCAGAGCGCTTTTAAAACCAAGTTTCTTTCGATATTTTTCAATCAAGGAATCGTAAAAATAATCATTAAATTTATTCAAAATATCTCTCAACTCAGTCTCACTGAAAAGGTCAATCAAAGCGGAGGCAAGAGCATAGCAATTCCATTCTGCAATGCTTGGCTGATTTGAAAAGCTATAGCGTCCTTGTGAATCGGTATGGTTGCAAATGTAGTTAGGGTTATAAGTTTCCATGAAAGCGTACGGACCGTAATCAAAAGTCTCGCCGAGAATGGACATATTATCGGTATTCATAACTCCATGATTGAATCCAACACTTTGCCAAGCTGAAACCATATGAGCTGTTTTTTTCACTGTTGCATCAAAGAATAATAAGTATTTATCAGAATCTTGTTTTGTATCTGGGTAGTAGCAGTCAATTACATGATCAAGTAACGTTTTTACGCCATCTGCAATTTTATTGTGATGAAAATATTCAAAGTGTCCAAATCTAATATGAGTTTTCGCAGTTCTAACAATCATTGCTCCACGTTCAGTTTCTTCACGCATCACCGGTTCGTTGCTGCCGAAAAGCATTAAAGATCTTGAGCTTGGAATACCTAACCCAAACATGGCTTCGCCGCACAAATGTTCTCTTACCGATGAGCGGATAACAGCTCTACCATCACCAAACCTTGAATAAGGAGTTTTTCCCGCACCTTTAATATGAAGATCAACAAGTCCTTCAGACGAATCAATTTGGCCAAAGAGGATTCCTCGGCCGTCACCAAGCTGATTGACCCAATTACCAAACTGATGGCCCCCGTATACCATTGCTAGGGGAGAGGATTTAATGAAATTTTTGCTTCCGTTAAAAATTTGCATCAATTCTTCTGGATCGTCTTGAATGCCTAAACTTTTTGCTAAGTCATGATTAAAGTGAAGCAAAAAAGGTTGATCAAATGAAGACCAACTTTGCTTCGTATAAAAATTACTTGGCAATTCGGAAAAAGGATTAGTAAATTTTATGTTTTCAAACATCTTTTATTCCAAGAATGATAAAGCATTCAAATGTAAAGCTTGCCAGGCCGATCTTTCTGCCATCACAGCAAACATTTCATCGCCACGGTCTGTTCTCTCTACAATCATTGCAGATAATACTGCCATCAAAAAGCCTACAAACGAAGCACGTCGATAATCATCCCATGCTTGTTCAAAACTATAAATATCACTAACTCCAAGTAAATCATAATAACCCTTGACTAAATCCTCCTCATTCACAGCTCTTTCTTTAGGATCTCGAAAACTTGTTGATATGCAATAAGCTACGTCGTTTAAAGGCAAGCCGACTGCTGCAGTTTGCCAGTCTAGAAGGATAGCTCTGTTATTTTTATCTGTGAAGAGCAGATTATCTAACCTCAAATCACCTTGGACTAATGTCATTGGACCTTCTCTTACATCAGCGTACTTTTCGTAATTGGTTAATAAAGTATCGCCCATCTCAAAAATTTCTTTTGAAATTCTTCCTTGGTACCTATTTTTCCACTCAGGATAGACGGCTGGCAAAAGCTCTGCAGCGAATTTCTTTCTTTCTTCGCTAATGCCGTAAGTAAGCCAAGGATAAGTTAAAAGAGTTTCATTGTTCCAATAACTTTTGTGAAGTGCTGCAGCTTCTTTTAAAACCATCGCAACTTCATCGGCGGAGCAACCTTCCATTTGAGGAATTTGTTTGGCAGGGTACATATCCTCGAGCAGTAAGATGCCATCGCTTGTTTCTGAATCGTAATCTGCAAAGTAAGGTTCTGGTACTCGCGCAGAGCACCTTGCAGATAAGTGTTGATAGAAAGATACTTCTATTTCATATAAATGAAGATTTCTTGCGGTATCTCTGCTTGAAGAATCCTCTGCAGGACATTTGGCAATTAAAGAAGCAGGAGAATCTTTTGCATTAATCCAGTTTAAATTGATTCTATAACAGTCTCCTACCTGGCCTGAACCTACTGGTTCAAAGTCAAAAC
>ENA-OSEY01001283-OSEY01001283.1-marine-metagenome-genome-assembly--contig:-NODE-1283-length-17588-cov-13.733025_pt1 | contig 17588 bp, 16 predicted proteins | sample MGYA00248465_ERZ534230 | MGnify/ENA primary metagenome ERZ534230 (study PRJEB26409, sample SAMN06344110) | marine metagenome | isolation source: Sea water from surface | place: Atlantic Ocean:Southern...
GCCGCATCTCCTGCTTTAATTACAAACAGAAGTACTCTTGTTTTTTCTAATTTATCAATAGCAATTGGCGACTCTGTTGATATACTTTGTGATGGTGTAAACTGGCACGTGAGAGCTTATGTAGCTGATCACACATCAATTACTTTTACATAAATTTTAAATTAATCTTTAAATTTTTTAATTATTAATGAAAAAAATTATTATTATAATAAAATGTCATATTTAGAACTTTGTCAAGAATATATTGAATTAATTAATTTAAATAGTAGTTTAGACAAATGTAATTCATTGTTATCACTTAAATCTAAGTTTCAATCATTAAGTCAAAATGAAACAGTATTATCACAAGAACAATTAGATTCATTTTATAAAATTAAAAAAAATCCTTTTAAAAAAAATTCTTGCCCTAATAAAGACTATATTATTGAAAAAATTGATAATGTATTATCTAATAGCTTTAATTTAGCACAATTATATATGCAAGTATTTCTTATAAAAGATAATGAAAAATCTGATGATATTAAAGAATCATCTTATGATAATTTATTACTAATACAAAAAAAACTTAATTATTGTTCTGATTTTTGTTCAGATGCAGAATGGACTAATCATAGACCAAAATCTATTTTTAATAGAAATAATCAACTTGTATCTCATCCTTGTTCTATGCCTAGAAATCCTATGAAACAAAGTAAAGCTGTTTTACATAAACATATTAATCGTTTAATTAATAATAACAAACAAAGAATTTCAAGTATTAAACTTGCTAGACAACAACAAATTGAAGCTGAAGCTGTTCAACAATCTTCTAATAATGATACAATACAACAAGATCTTGTCACTGAAGAAGTTCAATGGGATAATGATCCATCTCAAATACAACTAATATCTAATGATAACGAAGTTCCAGTTGAAGATGAAGCTCCAGTCGAAGAAGCTCCATCCGAGGAAGCTCCAGCTGAAGAAGCACCTGCAGAGGAAGAAGCTCCAGCTGAAGAAGCACCTGCAGAGGAAGAAGCTCCAGCTGAAGATGATTCTTCAGAAGATGAAAAAAAATAAACAAGTTTGTATTGCCAACATAGGAAAACCTAGAGGTCTTAAGGGAGAATTTTTCCTAAACTCATTCTGCTCTCCAAAGGAAAATATTCTCAACTATATTGATGATATTTTTATAGATAATGAAAATAAATTATCAATCGAATACATTAAAAAAATTAATTCAAAATTTTTAGCTAAACTAAAAAACATAGATAGTGTTGATGAAATTAAAGAATACACCAACATAAAGCTTTATATTTCTTCTGAAAATCTTCCTGAGCTTAAATCTGAAGAGGTATATTGGCATGATTTAAAAGGAATGATCGTAATTGGACTCAACAAAAATGAAATTTTAGGAGAAGTGAAAGAACTTAATAACTTTGGTGCTAATGATTGTTTAATAGTTAAACCAACGCCTGAATCCGTTGATGAAAAAGAAAGACTCATACCATTTATAAAAGAAAAATTTATAGACTCTGTTGATAAGAAAGAAAGAGTCCTTAAAGTTTATTGGCAAAGCGATTACTAGAATGAATATAAATGTTTTAACAATCTTTCCAGAAATATTTGAAATTTTAAATTCTGGTGTGATTTCAAAAGCCATGAAAAAAGACATATTGTCAATTAAACCTTTGGATATAAGAAAAAACGCTACTAATAGGCATAAAAATGTTGATTCAAAGCCATACGGAGGTGGGGAAGGTATGGTTATTATGGCAGAACCATTGATTAAGACTATTAAAAGTATTGATAAAAGAAAACTTGGACCAGTTATTTATATGTCACCACAGGGACAATTACTAACTCAAAAAAAAGTAATTTCATTATCTAAACTCAAAAATATGACAGTAATATGCGGAAGATATGAGGGAATTGATCAACGAGTAATTGATAACTATGTAGATGAGGAAGTATCAATAGGAGATTTTATTTTGAGTGGTGGAGAGTACGCAGCAATATGTTTAATTGATGCAATTTCAAGACATTTACCTGGAACTCTTGGAAATAAGGATTCATATCTGAAAGATACTTTTTCTAATGGATTACTTAAAGAAGATGTTTATGCAAAACCTGAAATTTTTGATTCTAACAAGGTTCCTGAAATATTATTATCGGGAAACCACGAAAAGATTAAGGCATGGAAATCTGAGATGTCATTACTTAAAACATTTAAAAAAAGACCTGATTTACTTAAAAAAATAAAATTAACAAAAAAACAAAAAAAACTCTTGGAAGAATGGTCATCTAAGGCTATCCTATAGCCCTTTTTAGGCGAATATTATGAGTGATAGTAAAGAAAACAAGAAAAAAGGTTTTTTTTCCCGATTATTTGGTGGCTCATCTGCGCCTGAAGAACCAAAAAAAGAAGAAACTAGGATAGAAGATACTAGAGAAATTCCTACAAAATCAGCTCTTAACAAAATGAAAAAAGCTGACATAGTTGCGGTAGCAAAAGAAAATGGACTTGAACTAGATATCAATCTAACAAAAGCAAAATTACTAGATGCTTGGGATATTCATTTTAATGAATCACCATCACCAAGCGCAGTTGATGATGCAGCAACAGTAATGGCTGAATCTGCTGCTAGTCAAAAAGAATCTATTGACGAAGATACTTCAGCCGAAGAAGAAGCACCTGCTGAAGAAGCAGCTCCTGTAGAAGAAGAAGCACCTGCTGAAGAAGCAGCTCCTGTAGAAGAAGCAGCTCCTGTAGAAGAAGAAGCACCTGCTGAAGAGGCGCTTTCAGTTTCTTTAGAAGAGAAAACACCTTCTCAAATAATCAATGAATTTGAATCAAAACAAATGAAAACTGATCTTCCTGAATTCAGACCAGGAGATACTGTTGTTGTATCTGTGAAAGTTAGGGAAGGAGAAAGAACAAGATTACAAGCTTTTGAAGGGGTCGTGATGGGTGTGAAAAAAGCTGGACTAAACTCCTCTTTTATAGTGAGAAAGATTTCAAGTGGAATCGGTGTTGAAAGAACATTCCAAACTCATAGCCCAATGATAGATTCTATCCAAGTAAAAAGAAAAGGTGATGTTCGTCAGGCTAAGTTATTTTATCTTAGAGAAAGATCTGGTAAATCTGCAAGAATCAAAGAACGTCTAGAATAATAAAATGCAAACATCTAACAGGGAAGATTCTAATCTTAGGTCTTTTTTGAATTACCTTTTAGTAGATAAGGGACTTTCCAATAATACAGCAAAAGCTTACGAAGCCGACATCTCATCTTTTTTTCAATGGCTGGACAATGAAGATCTTAAATATAAAAATCTTCAAGAGGATCATATTAATCAATATATATCATTCTTATTTCAAAAAAAGATGAGAAGTTCCTCAGTTAATAGAAAAATATCATCAATCAAATCTTTTTATATATTTTTAGTTAAAAGAAATTTTGTAAAAAATTCTCCACTAAACGACTTAGTTACTCCAAAGCAAGAGAAATATTTACCAGAGTCTATGTCAGAAGCTGAAGTTGATAAATTACTTAACAGTCCCGATGTCTCAAATAAAATTGAAAATAGGGATAAGGCAATGATTGAAATGTTATACGCTACAGGTATGAGAATATCTGAGTTAGTAAATCTAAAGATAACTGATGTTGATATGAAAAGATGTGTAGTAAAAGTTTTTGGGAAAGGATCTAAAGAGAGATTAGTTCCTTTTGGAGAAACAGCTCTAGATTCTTTGAGATCATATTTAAATGAAAGAGAGCAATCTTCATCAAAGGAAATTTTTCTTTCAAATAGAGGAAAAAAAATGACTAGAGTTGCATTTTGGCAAAGAGTGAAGGTTTACCTTATAAGAGAGAATTTAAAGAATTCCATATCTCCTCATACTCTAAGACATGCGTTTGCAACACACTTACTAAACAGAGGGGCTGATCTTAGATCTGTTCAACTTCTTTTGGGTCATAGTGACTTATCAACCACTCAAATATATACTCATATAGCAAAACAAAGGTTAAGTGATGTTCTTAAAAAACATCATCCAAGAGGTTAATATGCTTAAAAATTATTTCGCATTTTCACTTTTATTATTAATTTCACTAAATACTTTGTCGCAAGGTACTATCAGTGAAAATAATATTGATAGATGCAAACATGAGAATTGTTACAAAGATCAAATTGAAAAAATTATTTCTCTAATTCTTCCAGAAGGCTCACAAATTGAGTCTATTGAAAAATCAGAATTTCCAGGCATTTATAAAGTTTATTTTGGTGATTTGCAGCCAATTTATGTATCTGAAGATGGAAGATATTTTTTATATGGTCAAATGTTTAAGATTGATTTGCAGACAGCAAACGTAGGTGCAGATTTATATGGATCATACAAAAGTCTTGAACCTTCTGTAAAAAATTTAACTGATTTGGATATGTTTGAAAAAAGACGATCATTGATGAAAGAAATTCAGGAAAGTGAATTAATAACCTTTAAAGCAGTTAACGAAAAACATAGTTTGACTATTTTTACTGATGTAGATTGTGGATATTGTCGAAAATTACATAAGCAAATCAAAGAATATAATGATTTAGGAATTAGTATTAAATATGCTGCATTTCCAAGGTCAGGCTTGGGAACTGATACATTTACAAAAATGGTAGGTGCATGGTGCTCAGAGGATACAAAAAAAGTTCTTACTAGTCTAAAAGATGGAAAGGAGCCAAGGTTAGAATTTTGTGAATCTCAACCTGTGGCAAAACATTATGCTATTGGAAAAAAAATAGGTATTACAGGTACTCCTGCAATTATTACAAATGAAGGTGAACTTTTACCTGGATATTATTCACCACAAGATTTACTTAAAAAACTAAAGAGTTAAAAATGAATAAGTTAAGAGTAGGAATATGCGGGTGGGGAAATGTTGCTACGGGCCTTTTTAAAACCCTGCAAACTAATTCAGTTGAAATAAAAAAAAGAAGTAATCTGGAAATTGAAATTATTGCAATTGGAGCAAGACGAGATAATCCTAAATGTGATCCAGGTAATGTAATTATAGAAAGAGATATTTTTAAAATTATTGATCATGATATCGATGTTATTGTTGAGCTTATTGGAGGCGTTGATGTTGCTCGCGATCTAATTCTCAAAGCACTCAATGCTAAAAAACACGTAGTTACTGCTAATAAGGCGGTTATATTTAATCACGGAAATGAGCTTTTTAGTGTCGCAAACAAAAACGGCGTAAAGCTACTTTATGAGTCTTCTGTTTGTGCAGGCACGCCTATAATTAAACTTCTTAATCAGGAGCTTGCTGCGAGTAAAATCTCTAAAATCTCAGGCATGCTAAATGGCACCTCTAATTTTATTTTATCCAATATGGAAGAGGGCATGGAATTTGAACCAACTTTAAAACTTGCTCAAGAAAAGGGATACGCTGAACCTGACCCTTCATTTGATATTGAAGGTACAGATGCTGCTCACAAAATAGGCATTTTGTCTTCACTAGCCTTTGGAAGTTCCTTGCCTCCAAAAGATTTTTATATTGAGGGTATTAATGGAATTCATAAAGATGACTTTAAGTATGCCTATGAAATGGGTTATACAATCAAACATCTAGCAATTGCAAAATCAACGAATAATTCAATCGATTTAAGAGCTCACCCATCTCTTGTGAAGCTTGATTCATATCTTGCTAACTTAAAAGGAGTTAGGAATGGTATTGAAGTAGAAACTGACTTATTGGGTACTCTCCATATTGCAGGATCAGGAGCTGGACAGGAAGCCACTGCTTCTGGTGTTATTTCTGACTTAATTTATTTATCAGATTCAAAAATAAGAGAAGTTAATAATATTAATGAGACCATTGAGCTTATTGATTTTATTGATTTAGACTTTCAATATTATTTTTATATTGAAGCAAGTGATGTATCGGGTGTGATGGCTTCTATTTCCTCTATTTTTGCAAATAAAGATGTCAGCATTGAGTCAATAAGTCAAAAAGAAAATCTTAACGATGACTTAGTGCCAATTATAATTATTACAGATCCTTTTAAAGAAAAAGATTATCAAGAATTAGTTGATAATCTACTGGAGCTGGATTCAGTAAATAAAATAAGGTCTATTAGGATCGAACCACAATAAAATGTTATTTCATAGCACAAGGGGTAATGATAATAACAAGACCTTTGAAGAGGTTTTAATGCAAGGTCTAGCAGATGATGGCGGTCTATTTATGCCTGATTCTTGGCCTCAAGTGGACTTAGACCACTTAAAAAGTCTTAAATCTTTTATTGATGTAGCAAAATATATTGTGCCAATGTACACAGATTCATCATTTTCAAAAGATGAAGTGCATGAGGTATTAGATAACACTTGGCATGACTTTGAAGAAAAAGATTATTTAAAAATTGTTGATATAAATAAATCTCTGTCTGTGCTTGAGTTGTTTCATGGTCCTACCGCAGCATTTAAAGATTTTGGATTACAACTTGCTGCCGCGTTCTTTAATAAAACATTGGTAGATCAAAATAAAACTGCCATTGTTTTTGGTGCCACCTCTGGTGATACCGGATCAGCGGCGATTGATGCATGCAAAGAATTTACAGCCATTAAAAGCTTTATTCTTATACCAGATGGCAATATGTCAGAGATTCAAAGAAAACAAATGACTACTGTAGATAAATCAAATGTTTTTCCCATTCTTGCAAGTGGAACTTTTGATGATTGTCAGGATGTTGTAAAAAAGGGGTTTAAAGATAGATCTTTCCTTAAAGATAGCCAGTATCTGTTGGCAGTAAATTCAATAAATTGGGTAAGAATCATAGGTCAAATATGTTATTACTTTTATGCTGCATTAAAAGCAAATGAATTTTCAAAACCATTAAATTTTTCAGTTCCAACAGGCAACTTTGGAAATGTGTTTGCATGCTACGCAGCTTCAAAAATGGGAATGCCACTGTCAAAAATAATCGTTGCAGTTAATAGCAATGATATTTTACATAGGTTCTTTAAAGATAATGATTATTCTAAAAACGAGGTAAGTGAAACAATTTCACCAAGCATGGATATTAGCGTTGCAAGCAATTTTGAAAGATTAATTTATGATTTTTACCTTAATAGGGATTCAGACAAGTGCTCAAATTTATATTCTAAATTTCCTACAGAAAGTATCAGATTAGATGAAGACATTTGGAAAAAGTCAGCAAGTCTTTTCTTGAGCTATAGCATTGATGATAACTCAACATTCAAATGCATGAAAACATACTTCGAAAATTCAGGCTACATAATGGATCCTCATACAGCTGTAGCTGCTGATGCGGTAACTAAGCTTAATGATAGATTAGAAAATAATACAATTATCTTAGCAACAGCTCATCCAGCTAAATTTCCAAATGCTCTCGAAAAAGCTGATATTAATTTAACCAACGTACCTAAAAATTTGCAAAAGGTTCTAAATAAGAAAGAAATTTCATTTAAATTAAGCCCATTTGATAATTCAATTTTTGAATTTATAAAAGATAATAATTAATTATGGACTTTCAAGAGTTAAAACTTTCTTTGTCCGAAATGGAAGCAAGATTACAAGATATTAAAGACAATATTCTTCTTATCGACAATAAAAAAACCAGATTAAATGAAATCGATAGTGAACTATCGAAAGAAGAGGTATGGTCTGATTTAGAACTTTCACAAAAACTCAGCAAAGAAAAAACAACATTAGAAAAAAGTATAAAATCATTTGATGACGTATCTAGAAAACTTTCTGATTCAGTTGTTCTGCTCGAAGTATCTATTGAAGAAAATGATGATAGCTCAATAGAAGATATTTTAAATGAAAGAAATGAAATTGTGTCCGCACTTGAAGAGCTTGAATTTAGCAAAATGTTTGGCAATAAAATGGATCCATCATCTGCATTTGTAGAAATTCAATCAGGTTCAGGAGGAACTGAAGCACAAGATTGGGCTGAAATGCTTTTAAGAATGTATACCAAGTGGGCAGAAAGTAGGGGTTTTGCCACTGATTTGGTTGAAATATCACATGGTGATGTTGCTGGCATAAAGTCAGCCTCACTCTATGTTGATGGTGACCATGCATATGGATGGCTCAGAACTGAAACTGGAATACATAGACTGGTAAGGAAATCTCCATTTGATTCAGGAAATAGAAGACATACTTCATTTGCCTCAGTATTTATATCACCTGAAATAGACGATTCCATTGAGATTAACATAAACAAAGCAGATTTAAGAGTAGATACCTATAGAGCTTCAGGAGCTGGTGGACAACATGTAAACAAAACAGACTCAGCTGTAAGATTAACCCATGTTCCAACTGGACTGGTTGCTCAATCACAAAGTGATAGATCTCAACATAAAAACAAAGAAAATGCATTAAAACAATTAAAATCTAAGCTTTACGAGTTAGAATTACAAAAGCAAAATGAAGAACAGCAAATTCTTGAAGACAGTAAGTCAGATATAGGATGGGGTAGTCAAATTAGATCATATGTACTGGATCAGTCAAGAATCAAGGATTTGAGAACAAACTATGAAACAGGAAATACAACAGCAGTTTTAAATGGTGATTTAGATGATTTTATGAAATCATCTTTAAAAGCGGGCATATAAATGGATAAAGAAAATATTAGTGGCGAAAAAGCCCTCATTGAAGAGAGACGGAAAAAGTTAGATCAACTTCGAGACAGAGGAGATGCATACGGCAATTCATTTAAACCAAAAAATAATGCATCAAGTCTTCATGAAGAATATGGTGACGTCTCAAAAGACGATCTAGCAGAAAAGAATATCAAAGATATTTCTGTGGCTGGTCGAATTGTCTTAAAAAGAGTCATGGGTAATGCAAGTTTCGCAACCTTACGAGATGCGTCTGGCGACATTCAAATCTATGTGACAAAAAATAATGTTGATGAGAGTGTTTATGAAGATTTTAAAACATGGGATCTTGGAGATATTGTTGGTGTATCAGGCTCTCTGTTTCGCACTAAAACAGATGAGTTAACCATAGATGTATGGGATTTAGAAATGATTACTAAATCATTAAGACCAATGCCCGAAAAATTTAAGGGTTTAACAGATATAGAAGCAAGGTATAGACAAAGATATCTGGACTTAATGACAAATAATGATACTAAGAAAGTTTTTATTAAAAGAACAAAAATAATTGATTCTCTTAGAAAGAAAATGAATGAATCAGGCTATTTAGAAGTTGAAACGCCAATGATGCATCCTTTAGCTGGTGGTGCAGTAGCACGTCCATTTGTAACTCAACATAATGCTCTTGGACAAGATCTTTATTTAAGGATTGCGCCAGAACTATATTTAAAAAGATTATTAGTTGGAGGTTTTGAACGCGTTTTTGAAATTAATAGAAGTTTTAGAAATGAAGGCTTATCTACTAAACATAATCCAGAATTTACCATGATGGAGTGGTATCAAGCTTATGCAAGCATGCAAGATCAGATGGATCTAACAAAAGATATTATTTTAAATGCTGCTAAAGCAGCTGACTGTGAATCGAAAATTGAATGGGGAGATATTAAAGTTGACCTCAGTAATTTTAAACAATCAACTCTTTCAGATTTAGTTTTAGAGTTTAATAAAGAATTAAGTAAAGATGATTTAAGTGATAAGAAAAAACTTCAAAATATTTTAACCAGCAATAAAGTAAAAGTTGAAAAAAGTTGGGGTATTGGAAGAATTCTTTTAGAGGTATTTGAAGCAACTGTAGAGAGCAAACTAATCGATCCAACATTTGTTACAGAATATCCTGTTGAAGTTTCGCCATTATCTAGACGAAATGAAGAAAATCCAGATTATGCCGATCGATTTGAATTATTTATTGGTGGAAAAGAGTTTGCTAATGGTTTTTGTGAACTTAATGATCCTGATGATCAAGCTACTAGATTTGAAGAACAAGTGGCTGCAAAAGACTCTGGAGATAAAGAAGCTATGGACTATGACCAAGACTACATTACAGCGCTTGAACACGGCATGCCGCCAGCAGTAGGAGTCGGAATGGGTGTAGATAGGCTAGTCATGTTATTGACTAATCAGTCTTCTATTAGAGATGTGTTGTTATTTCCCCAATTGAAATCTTAGTTTAAACTAATCACCATCTAAACTTATCAAAATTTTCAGGATTAGCCCAACCCTTTGGGTTGTTCCAGGTTCTTTTGTTGTTATAAGTTTTTAAATTATATGAGAAACATTTTAATTTATTATTTTTATCAATTAATTCTGTTTGAAACCCAAGTTTAAGCATAACTTCATTTGTTTCTTGATCATCTTCAAAGTTAGTAAAAATTGCGATTTTATGGCTTAAAAGATTTTTTATTGTTCCAATATTTGATTCAGATGCATGTATATCATCCAAGATAATAAATAAATCAAAGTTTTCATCTAATAATTTTTCAATATTAGGACCAATAGATAATCCATTAACACTTAATTTCTCTATTCTTTTAATAAGCTTAGACACATCTTGTGATGTCAGTATGAAAATATTTTTTGGATTTTCATCTTCAATAATATTTGTAATATAACTATGAAGAATTTTTTCTTTTTTTGTCATTTTAAGAGATGTTTTACGGCTTCTCTTTCTGATAAAAGTTCATCTATAGATATCTTAAATTTAGATTTCGCAAACTCAGATAATGATATGTCTCTTTTAATTTCTATTGATCCATCATCCAAAGTAATTAAGGGATAACCACAGATAATGCCCTCAGGAACATCATATGCACCATCACTTGCAATAGCTGCACTAAAACAATCACCTGAATCAGTTGGGTTTTCACAAGCAATAACAGTATCTATTGCTGCTTTTGCTGCTGATGTCGCAGAAGATGCGCCTCTGGCATCTATAACCGCTTTTCCTCTTTGTTGCACTGTGGGAATGAATTCAGATTCTATCCAATTCATATCATTTATTACTTCGCTACCAAGCTTTCCAGAGATTAGTGCATTTTCTGAGTCAGGATACATAGTTGGACTATGATTTCCCCAAATAATCATATTTTTAACATCAGAAACATTATTGTTTGTTTTTTTTGCAAGAATAGACTTAGCTCTATTAGAATCTAGCATTGTCATTGCCATCCAAAGTTGATTGTCATTGTTAGCAGCATCTTTTCCAATGAAAGCATTTGTATTTGCAGGATTGCCAACAACTAAGATCTTAGCATCATCTTTTCCATATTTTCCAATTGCTTCACCTTGTTGAACAAAAATACCACCATTAATACTTAAAAGATCTGATCTTTCTTCAATCTTCTTTCCGTTATAGACAATACCTCTAGGTATACTTCCAACTAGCAAGAACCAGTCAGCATCTTTTGATGCCTCTTCAAAATTATCGGTATATGTAACTTTACCCATTTTTGGAAAATAAGAATCTTCAAGCTCCATGACTAAACCCTTTAACTTATCAACAACTTGAGGAATTTCAACTAATGCAAGATCAACGATTTTATCTCCAAATGTATTTCCATCGACTAATCTTGGTATTAAAGAATAGGCAATTTGTCCTGCAGCTCCAGTAACAACAACTTTTATAGATTTACTCATTAAAAACCCTTTTAAAAAACTGATGATACATTATATTCTTAAATTGAATTGGAATCCTTAGTTTTATATCGTAGTAAATGGGATTTTTTTTGATTAAAATATCTCCAATTCGATTTCAAATTTACTTTATTATTTTGGAGAAAGAACATGTCAATAAGATTTGATGATAGGGTTGCAATTGTCACAGGTGCTGGTGGTGGTATAGGCAAAGAACATGCACTTGAGTTAGCAAGACGAGGAGCAAAAGTTGTTGTAAATGATCTTGGTGGAAGTGTTGATGGCAGTGGTGCCAGTGATGCAGCAAATGAAGTTGTAGATATTATTAAATCTGAAGGTGGCGAAGCTATTGCAAATGGTGCTAGTGTCACCGATCTGGATGCAGTAAAAGAAATGACTAATCAAACCATGGAAAAGTGGGGAAGAATAGATATTTTGGTAAATAATGCTGGAATTCTTAGAGATAAAAGTTTTCATAAAGTAACTCTTGAAGATTTTAATTTGGTAATGGATGTTCATTTTCAAGGAAGCTTAAATTGCACACATACAATTTTTCCTATTATGAGAGAACAAGAGTATGGCCGCATTGTTTTTACAAGCTCCTCGAGCGGTGTTTTTGGTAACTTTGGCCAAACTAACTACGGCTCTGCAAAGATGGCAATGGTCGGCCTTATGAATACTTTAAAAATTGAAGGTCAAAGTAAAAATGTTTTTACAAACTCTATTACACCTGTTGCTTATACAAGAATGACTGAAGGTTTAATTCCAGAAGACTTTGGCAAAAATCTTCAACCAGAATTTGTTACACCTGCAGTAATCTATTTATCAAGTGAAAATGCACCTAACGGAGCCATTATGGCTGCTGGTGCAGGAGTTTTCTCTAGAATATTTATACATGAAACTATGGGAGTATCTTTGGGTATGGGTGAAGACATGACACCTGAAAACATCGAAGCTAATTGGGACAAAATTTCTGATATGACAGATGCACGAGCTTTACAGAATGGAGGAGAACAAACTCTCAAATTTTTTGAATTAATCAACAAATAGCTTTATCAAGAAAAGCTAGGTCTTTTTGCAATATTATTTATGTAATTAGATAAATTTTTATAATCATTTATATCTATCTTGTTAAGACGCACAAGAAACTGAAGTGATGTTACAGCTTGGATATCAGCATATGAAAACTTATTGCAGGCTATATATTCTTTATCCGCCATTACTTCATCATAATATTTTAGTGATTTAACCGCTAATTCTCTTTGAGCCAATCCAAATTCGTTATTTTGATTTTCAAGTGCACTCATATGCGGATGAGTATGTCTAAATCCATGCATTAAAGGCATCATTAATTCAAAAGAAATTCTTGAATACCACATTTCAATTTGTGCGATCTCATCTGCATTATCTCCAAACAAGTTTGGTTCAGGATGAAAGCACTCTAAATATCTACAGATAGCAGTTGTTTCAAGTATTACTTCTCCATTATCTAAAACGAGTGCAGGTATACGAGAATTCGGAGCAATTTTTTTATATTCTGGTGTTTTGTGCTCTAGCTTCCCTATATCAAGGTTCTTAACTTCTATATCTGTAATACCTTTTTCAGCAATGAAGATAAGAACCTTTCTCGGGCTAGGAGCAACTGGGCTTGAATAAAGCTTCAAGTTTTATTCCCAGTTTAATGCACCGCCAACCTGATATTCAGTAACTCTTGTTTCAAAGAAATTTTTCTCTTTCCTTAAATCAATAATTTCTGACATCCATGGGAATGGATTTGATACTCCAGTAAACTCTTCATCTAGACCAAGCTGTGTGAGTCTTCTATTTGCAATAAATTTTAGATACTCTTCCATCATAGATGCATTCATTCCTAATACACCTCTTGGCATAGTATCTCTTGCGTATTGAATCTCTAACTCAGTTCCTTCAAGAATCATCTGCGCCGCATCAGCTTTCATCTGATCATCCCATAAATGAGGATTTTCTATTTTGATTTGATTAATTACATCGATACCAAAATTTACATGCATAGATTCGTCTCTTAAGATATATTGAAACTGTTCTGCTGTTCCTGTCATTTTATTTCTTCTTCCCATGGAGAGAATCTGTGTAAAACCACAATAAAAGAAAATGCCTTCTAAAACACAATAAAATGCTATGAGATTTTTTAGTAGTTGCTTATCTGTTTCGACAGTGCCTGTTTTAAAGTCTGGATCAGAAATTTCTTGAGTGTACTTAAGGCCCCATGATGCTTTTCTTGCAACGCATGGAACTTCTCTATACATATTGAATATTTCTCCTTCGTCCATTCCTAGAGATTCAATACAATACTGATATGCATGAGTATGAATTGCCTCTTCAAGGCTTTGTCTGAGTATATATTGTCTGCACTCAGGATTTGTAATTAACCTATATAGCGCAAGCACAAGATTATTTGCAACAAGAGAATCTGCTGTTGAGAAGAAGCCTAAGTTTCTTTTTACAATTACTCTCTCATCTTCTGTTAATCCGTCTTCAGATTTCCATAAGACAATATCATTTGTCATATTTATTTCTTGTGGCATCCAGTGGTTAGCACTTCCATCAAGATATTTCTGCCATGCCCAATCATACTTGAATGGTACTAATTGATTTAGGTCAGCTTTACAATTAATCATCATTTTTTGATCAACTTGCACTCGACCTGCATTAGCCATCATTTCATCAAGTTCCTCGTTGCCAGCTGTTTCATCTAGGCTATTTACAGCTTTACGAGCTGCTTCTGCTCTAGATCCTTCACCAATATTAGATGGTTCGGTAGATACTGCAGATTCAGCTGGCTGAGGAGGTTCAGGTTGTTTAACCTCAGTAGTTTGATCAACCACTTCAGTTTTTGGCTCTGATACAACCGGAGGTGAGGAATTTTCATCTTTTCCGTATTCGTCCCAATTTAACATTTCTTTCTCCTTTTAATTTATTGACATGCTTCACAATCTGGATCATCCAGTGAGCATGCTGTTGGAACTGGTGCAGGTGCACCGAGCTCCTTTGTTGAAGCCTGACTTGCATCAGAACTTACTGCGTTTAATTTACCCTGTTGAACTGTAGATTTTTCTGTTGATGTTGCTGCAATCGACCTTAGATAATAGGTTGTTTTTAAACCTGAATACCATGCCATTCTGTATGTTATGTCTAGCTTTTTACCATCAGCATTTCCAATATATAAATTTAGTGATTGAGCTTGATCTATCCATTTTTGTCTTCTGCTAGCAGATTCAACGATATACCTTGGCTCAACCTCAAATGCAGTGGAAAATAGCTTTTTGATGTCTTCAGGTATTCTTGAAATCTCTGATAAGCTTCCTTCGAAATATTTAAGGTCATTAATCATTACATCATCCCATAAATCCAATTCTTTTAATTTTCTTACAAGATGAGGATTTACAATCGTAAACTCACCTGACAGGTTAGATTTTACATATAAGTTTTGATATGTAGGTTCAATTGATTGTGTTATTCCAGTTATGTTCGAAATGGTAGCTGTTGGTGCAATTGCCATAACATTTGAATTTCTCATCCCATCTTTTTTAACTTTCTTTCTTAGTGTCTCCCAGTCTAATGTTTCAGATCTGTCAACATTTAAATACTCACTTCCTCTGTTTTCCTCAAGAATATTTAATGAATCCTTTGGAAGTATCCCCTTGCTCCATAAGGATCCGTCAAAGCTCTCATATGCGCCTCTTTCTTTTGCCAGCTCTGTTGAAGCATATATTGCGTTATAACTTATTAGTTCCATACTTCTATCTGCAAACTCTACAGCCTCGTCGCTGCAGTAAGGTATATTTTGTAAATAAAGTGCATCTTGGAAACCCATAAGACCAAGTCCTATTGGCCTGTGTTTTAAGTTTGAATTTTTAGCAGTATCAACAGAATAATAATTAATGTTTATGACGTTATCTAACATTCTTATAGCTGTAGAAACAGTTCGCTTAATCTTTTCTTCATCAAGTTTTCCATCTTTCATATGATTTGCAAGATTAACAGAGCCTAAATTACAAACAGCGATTTCATTATCAGCACTTGTATTAAGGGTGATCTCGGTGCAAAGATTTGATGAATGAACAACTCCTGAGTGCTGTTGTGGAGATCTTAGATTGCAAGAGTCTTTAAATGTAATCCAAGGATGGCCTGTTTCGAATAACATTGTAAGCATTTTTCTCCATAGCTCTTTTGCCGGAACAGATTTGAATTGATCCATCTGACCATTTTTTGCCTTTTCTTCATATTCTTCATACTTTTCTTCAAAAGCTTTACCAATTAGATCATGCAATTCTGGTGTTTCTCCAGGTGAAAAAAGTGTCCAGTTTTCGTCTTTTTCAACTCTTTTCATAAATAAATCAGGCACCCAGTTTGCAGTGTTCATATCATGAGTTCTTCTTCTTTCGTCGCCAGTATTTTTTCTAAGCTCTAAAAACTCTTCAATATCCAAATGCCAAGTCTCTAAATAGCCACACATAGCACCTTTTCTTTTACCGCCTTGATTTACTGCAACAGCAGTATCATTTGCAACTTTTAAGAAAGGAACCACGCCCTGACTCTTTCCATTTGTTCCTTTGATGTAAGAGTTCATCGCCCTTACTGGAGTCCAATCATTACCTAAGCCTCCAGCCCATTTTGACAATAATGCATTATCTTTCATTGCTGAGAAGATACCATCTAAGTCGTCGGGTATTGTTGTTAAATAACATGAAGACAATTGTGGTCTTTTTGTTCCAGAATTGAATAAAGTTGGTGTAGAACTCATGTAATCAAAGCTAGAAAGAAGCTTGTAGAACTCTATTGCTCTTTCTTCTCTGTTTTCTTCTTCTATGGCAAGTCCCATTGAAACTCTCATGAAAAATACTTGAGGTAGCTCATATCTTACGTCATCACAATGAATAAAATATCTGTCATAAAGAGTTTGAAGGCCTAAATATGTAAATTGATTATCTCTAGTAAAATCTATTGCCTTTCCAAGCTTCTCAAGGTCAAAGGTTTTAAGTTCAGGATTTAATATATCAAGCTCTATTCCTTTATCTATGTACGCCTTAAATGCTTTTGGATAGTTTGATTCCATTTCTTGATATGTTGATTCTTCAGCAACACCAAGAAAATTTAATGCTTCACTTCTTATTTGATCCATGAGTATTCTTGCTGTTACAAAAGAATAATTAGGTTCTTTCTCAACCTTTGTTCTTGCTGACATAACAAGACTTGTTCTCATGTCTGAAATTGACACTCCATCGTATAAATTTTTTAAAGCTTCATCTAAAACCTCATTAACTGATACTTCTTCCAAGTCTTCACACGCATCACTTATCAATCCTGCAACTTTCTCCACATCAAGAGGTACCAAGCTTCCATCGCTTTTTGTAATATTTATACTAGGAACATCAGGTAGATCTATTTCAACCTTTTCTTTTTTTCTTTCTTGTGTTCTTTCTGCTCTATATAGTATGTAACTTTTTGCAACATCAAGTTCCTCAGACCTCATGAGCTGAAGTTCTACTTGATCTTGTATCTCTTCTATATGAAGAGTTCCTCCTGAGGGCATTCGTCTTTTAAAAACCTCTACAACAGCATCTGTAAGTTCACCAACCTTTTTATGTATTCTTTCGCTTGCTGCCGCATTTCCAGATTCAATAGCTAAAAATGCTTTGGTTATAGCCACTTTTATCTTGTCGTCCTCAAAAGGAACAACTTTCCCATTTCTTTTTATGACTCTTAGTTTGCCTGGTGCTGTTGTTTCTATTTCGCTTATGGATTGATTAATATTTTCTTTCTGATTTTGTTGTTGAACTTCCATTTTTTCTTTATCCGCTATTCATCTTCTTTTATCAAAAGTTTTATTGTTTCTTTTTTTGGAAAAATTTAAGTAATTCTGCAGTAACGTAAATTTTTTCTCCTACCGACTAACTATACTTATTGTGGATAAAGAATCAAGTAAAAAAACACAATATATTGTGACAATTTCATTTTTTTACACAATATAGTGTATAAA
>ENA-OSEY01001284-OSEY01001284.1-marine-metagenome-genome-assembly--contig:-NODE-1284-length-17585-cov-5.610578_pt1 | contig 17585 bp, 17 predicted proteins | sample MGYA00248465_ERZ534230 | MGnify/ENA primary metagenome ERZ534230 (study PRJEB26409, sample SAMN06344110) | marine metagenome | isolation source: Sea water from surface | place: Atlantic Ocean:Southern...
ATCAGATGTGAACTCTTCTCCATCTAAATTTTCATTGCAACTTTTAGATTGGTATAACAATGAATATCTTAAAGAATCTGACAGCTCTAGTTTGCTGAGTTTATTAAATGAAATTGGAAGTAATATTAATGAAAAGGTTAGAAATATCCACGGCATAATCGATGTTTTAAAAGTTGGGGCAAAAAGCTTGAAAGAAATCGATGAAAACATAGAGATGTTTCTTAAAATACCCATTATTGATAAATCGGATACTTTAGCCAATAAAGATAACAAACAAATAATAAAGGATTTCTTGGATAGCTTTGATTTTTCAAAAGAAGACAATCTAGAATCCATTAATCAAAGGTTAAAAGAGTATATAAGTGAAAATGACCTTAAGTTTCCCCAGTTAGGCAAACCTTTGAGATATGCTCTTACCGGAAGAACTAATGCTCCAGGTATAGGTGAGCTTTTATACCTTCTAGGAAATGAAGAGTCGATGGAAAGGATTAAAAATTATCTCGAATAAAAAAAGGAGCTCTCAGAGCTCCTTTTTTTGACCAATGATTATTAATTGAAACTAGTATTTCCTGGAAGAGGAGAAGATAGCATCAAAGAATTTTGGGTACAATCTTGTAGAGGTTCAAATAATGAACTTTGCATTGCAGCCCCGCCAGTAGACATTAAAGTTGCAAGCTCCCCTAGGGCATCATCATCTCTGAGAACCATCATTGTTGCAAAATCATAATCTGAAGTTTGGCCAGCTACTGGAAAGATATTGAACATTGCTACTTTGTCAGACATACCTCCAGCATCTAAAAATGCATTCATTTTTGAGTAGGCTGAATTAAAATCCATCATAGAAGTATTCTCTTTCGCTGTACACAGTGAAGTGAAAACAGGCCTTACATCAACAGGCTCCCATCCTTCAGCTTGTCTTGTTGGGAACATGACTCCCATTAAATGACCCAAGCAGTTAGAAGGACCCATAACCTTCTCGAATTTTTTTGACATTTCTGCACCATTTCTTACCCAATTAAAGTGGGATTTAGTAAAGTTTTCCCAGTTATTGGCAACACCAAACCACATTGATGTTCCATGCAAAGAAGCACCAGCAAAGTCGGCAGTAAATATCCAAGCATTATAATTTTCTCGACCAACTGGATCATTTTCTTCTTGCCATTCTCTCCAATCTTCACCTACTTCCATCATATCTTCTATGTCTTTACCTTTTTCATAAGTACAGCCGTAGTACATTTCGACTGGAAATGTGGGAGGCATGCTTTGTGAAAAGGCATAGCCCGAACCTAATAAGGCAACAATAAGTAATATTTTTTTCATAATAAATCTCCTATTTATTCTTTAGTTCATTGAATTAAAAGTATTTTCTACAAGGACAAGATTTCTCTCGCTGCAAGAAGCTACTTTTAGCCATTGTGAAAAGATTTTATCTCCTTCACCGCCAAGAAAAAAATCCTGGAATCCATTTCCCATTGTTGAGAAATCAGTCCAAGCTGTCATTAATGCAAATCCATTAGGATTCATATCACCCATGAAGGTAGTAAAAATCCACTGACCGCTTTTCATATCGTTCTGCTTTGCAAATTTTTGAACATCGCTTGAAACCTTTCTTACATCATCCATTGAGTATCCTTGATTTAATTCACACATCCATATTTCAGCAGGCACTGTTGAATTTTGCTGAGCCAAAGTATTGAACGAGATAAAAGTAAGAATACCAACGATTAAAATCTTATATAATTTCATTAATCTTTCTCCAAAATTAAGGGTTACTTATATTAGTTATTAATCTAACTTATTTTTAGAGAAAAGAAAGCTTTAATTTATATGGTATCGAAAAAACTTCTCGACATTCTCGTATGCCCTAGATGCAAAGGAGAACTTTTATTAGAAGAAAATAAGCTGATATGCCCAAAAGGTAATATCGCTTTCCCTATAAAAAACGATATACCAATCATAGTCATGAAAGAAGCGATTGATTTAGGGTCAAATTAGTCCTTCTGTTCTGCTAAGTCTCTTAAACCTTCTTTGCTTGCTAAAGATGCATGGTTCAATATGTTTCTTCCCATCGAAGAAGTCTGTTCTTTTGAAAAATTAGCATAAATAGTATCTCTTGCTTCGTGAACTTTGCTATTGCTTGGGTCAGAGTAAAATGCAGTTTCAATTAAGTGTGCTGCTAACCTATATTCGTTTTGGTTGCTCAATTCGATTGCTTTTGTGATCACAACATCAAGTGAACCAACAAGGTCAATCCATAAAGATGCTTCAACAGACCTTTTAGCTGGAAATAATCTATCATATTCACCTTCCCACCAACCTCCATAACGACGCCAAATCATTCTAATTAAAAATTCTGGGTCGTCATAAACTGGTTTCAACCAAGGTAACTCCATTAGATTTTTTTTAAACTCAACTTTATGAATAATAAAATTTAAAGTTTTACCCTGATTCATTAGTTTTATGACTTGATCCTCTATGTCATCAAGAAATTCTGCAGTAGATTTTAATGCCTGCTTGATATTTTCTTTGCCAAACATCGGATAACCGTGGCCTGGAAGCATTATCTCAGCTTCTAGTTCACTCATTTCTCTTAGGGCATCAGCCCAATCAGAAATATATCTTTGCACTTTCTGTGGATTACCTCCGTTTGGTACAGCCCATATAAATAGATCACCAGGCAGTAATATTTTTTCTTTTGGAATAAAAGCCCATAAATGATCATCAGTTTCACCTCTGGCAGGATTAAGCAAAAATTCTGTATCGCCAACTGTAAAACTTGTTTTACTTTCTACTAAAACATCTGGATATCGGTATTTTTCTGGCCAGGTAAAATGCGGAACGTTAATCGCAAACTGTCTTCTGTTAATTGCCGTATTCCAACCAAGTGTTTTTAAGTATCTATCAAAATGTTCTGGCATTAATTTGTTTGCATACACCGTTGGTCTATCGTTGCCATCAGATAAAGCCTCCTCATCAAATTTTTCAACGGCAAAGATATGATCTACATGATGATGAGTAAATATAGCTGCGACTAGAGGTTCATTAGGTCGCCATTTTCTAATTTCTTCATAAGCTCGTTCAATATCAATAATATGACCTGCATCAAGCATGACTAGACCGGATCCTGTATCTAGAACAAAGAAACCAGCTATCCCTTTAAAAGCTAAAAGATTATCTTGGATTTCTGTAGAGCCATCGACAAAAGAATGCACAGGATGATGTTCGAAAGTTAAGTCCAATTCTCCCTTGATCGCTTTACTTGCTAATTCTTTTAAATCCATATTAACCTACCTATCTAATTAATTTTGTTGTTGGAATAATCTTATCAAAGTAACTGTTGGAATCTAAAAATGTATTTTCATCACTCAGGAAAAACTCAGGAACTCATTGAAAAACTTAATTCCTTTATGGATGAATTTATTTACCCAAATGAATCAACATATGTGTCACAAGTTTCAGAATTTAGAGAAAAAGGAAATCCCTGGCAGGCAGTTCCAATTGTTGAAGAACTAAAAAAAATTGCCAAAGAGAAAGACCTTTGGAACTTCTTCCTTCCCACGAGTGAATACGGTTATGGTCTAACTAATCTAGAATACGCACCACTTGCTGAAATTATGGGAAGAGTGGGTTGGTCCTCTGAAGTTTTCAATTGTTCTGCTCCAGATACAGGAAACATGGAAGTATTGGAAAGGTATGGCAGTGAGGAGCAAAAAGACAAGTGGCTCAAGCCTCTTTTAGAGGGAGAGATAAGGTCATGTTTTGCTATGACTGAACCAAACGTAGCTTCATCTGATGCTACAAATATCTCTTCAACCATAGAATTGGATGGTGATCACTACGTTATCAATGGAGAAAAATGGTGGGCTTCAGGTGTTGGTCATCCAAACTGCAAGTTTTTAATTTTCATGGGCGTTAGCAACCCTGATAGTCCTAAACATCAGCGTCAATCACAGATTATTGTTCCTTACGATTCCCCTGGAATAAAACTCAAAAGATATCTTACTGTTTATGGTGCAGATCATGCACCTCATGGCCACGGTCATCTTGAGTTTAAAAACGTAAGAGTTCCAAAAGAAAACATTATCCTGGGGGAGGGCAGAGGATTTGAAATAGCTCAAGGGAGACTCGGCCCAGGAAGAATCCATCATTGCATGAGAATTATCGGTCTTGCCGAAAGAGCTTTAGAGTTATTGTGTAAACGCTCTCTTAACCGAAAGGCATTTGGTAAACCTATAGCCGAACTTGGAGGGAATTACGATGTAATTGCGAATTGTCGGATAGATTTAGAAATGGCTAGACTATCTACCTTAAGAGCTGCATACATGATGGATGAAGTTGGCAACAAAATTGCTAGGAGCGAGATAGCTCAAATCAAAGTTTCAGTTCCTTCTATGGCAGTTAAGATCATTGATGCAGCTATTCAAATTCACGGAGGAGAAGGCGTCTCACAAGATACTATTCTGGCAAGTCTATTCCAATCAACAAGGTATCTAAGAATTGGAGACGGTCCGGATGAGGTACACAGAAGGACGGTTGCAAGAGAAGAGTTGGGCAAACTTAGAGCTTCATCATAAATAATTATTTGTTAGAATTCGCTCATGAAAAAATCTTTCCTATTAATTTTTATAATATTTTCTCTGACTTCAGTTGCTCTTGATTATAAAGATTTTGGAAAGCTCCCTTTTTTTAGCAACGTGACCATATCTCCTGACGGAGAAAAGATTGCTGCTTTAGCTAACATTGAAGGCAAGCCTTATATCGTGGTGACAGAATTTGGCTCAACTAATTTCAATCCCATTGCATCGCTTAAAAACGAATACGATCGACTTGAATGGATAGAATGGGCTAATAATAAGAAGATTATTTTTCAAACAAGTAAAGCAGAAAAGGTAAGAGAAAGAACGTTCAGAGTTTACGATCTGAACACAATAGATTCAGATGGTTCCAATTTTAAAATTATTGAAAATAAATCCATATACAAAGATAAGCAAAATTCTAATATTTCAAAATACGAAAGCATTTCCTTAGTTGATATTTTAGAAGATGAAGAAAATAAAATATTGGTCTCTAACTACGACCCAAGAGAAAGAGCCGTTGCTATTTTTGAAGTTAATTTAAAGAATAATAGGTTTAAAAAAATTGAATCACCGTTCACTGATTCTGACGGCGACAGAGTTACCAATTTCATCGTTTCAGAGGGCAAGATTCAATTTGCAGATTTCTATGATTCTGATGAGGGTATAGCTAAGATCTTCTATCGACCTAATAAAGATGATAGTTGGACTGAGATTTACAGGGCTAACACCGAAGACCTTGCAACCGATAACTTTTACGTTGGCGGCGTTGATAAAAAAGACGGAAATTTATTCATTTACTCAAATTTCGATAGCAACTTTTCATACATTTCAAAATTTAACGTTGAAACTGGAAAATTAAGCAAGCCAATTTATTCTAAGAAAGATCATGAAATTGCATCTTTAGAAGTTGAAGATGGTGAGATTAAGATGGTCTGCTACGAGAGATTTACGAGGGAGTGCGATTTTTTTGATCCTGAAGAAAATGGCATCATAAAATCTTTGAAAAAGTCATTTCCAGGTCATCATATTAACATTAGTTCTTATAGTAATGACTTTTCTAGATTCATTGCAACGATCCGCAATTCAAATTCTCCAGGCAAATATTTTGGATTCGATAAAAAAACTGGTAAATCTTTTTTTATCTCGAGTCAGTATCCTCAGTTAGAAAACAAAGTTAATTCTGTTACTAAAGTCATAGAGTATAAGTCGCGAGATGATTATCAATTGTATGGTTTTTTAACTCTTCCAGAAGGAGTCAAAAATCCACCCATCATACTTTTTCCTCACGGCGGACCAACTGCGAGAGATAGAATCGATTATTTTGATCCTTGGCTTCAAGCTATGGTCAGTCAAGGTTATGCAGTTTTTCAACCACAGTTCAGAGGCTCAGCGGGTTGGGGTAAAGATTATCAAATCTCTGGTTACAGAGAATCCGGCATGAAGATGCAAAACGATATGATCGATGGTTTTGATTACGTAGTTCAAAATTACGATCTAAATGGTAAAAAAGCATGCATGGTTGGTGCAAGTTACGGAGGTTACGCAGCATTGACAGGAAGTTTTCAATCTCAAGATAAATTTAAATGTTTTGTGAGTATTGCTGGAATTTCAGATTTTACTAAACTGTTGAGATCTGAGACATTTTTTAGGGGTTCTGCAAAAATGAATAAAATTATGCATGGCGATGCTTTTGAAGATAAAGAATATTTAGATTCAGTTTCAGCAATTAATTACACAGATAAAATTAAAAAACCTATTTTGCTTATTCATGGAACTTACGATACACAAGTTCCTCATAATCAATCCTCAATGTTTTACAACAAAATAAAAAATAGCAATGATTCTGTAGAATACTTTGAAATACCAAAGGCCACTCACTACTTTGATGAGCAAGGCAACAGATTAATTATGTTTAGAGAAATTGAAAGATTTCTGGCTGAAAATCTGAATTAGACCTCTACTAATTGCTTACCAATATTTTGGCCAGTGAATAATCTATTTAAAGCATCCGGACAATTTTCGATTCCAGTTAAGATGTCTTCTTGATGTTTCAATTGATTATTTTTGAGATATTCCTCCAATTGTTCTAAGGCCTTTTGAGAATTTGGTAAATAATCCATCACTAAAAAACCCTCTATAGTTGCTCTTCTAATAACTAAATTCATAAGATTTCTGGGGCCGGGTAAGGGTTCGGTAGAGTTGTATCCTGAAATACCGCCACACAATAATACTTTGGCATTTAAATTTATATGATTGAGAGCTGACTCTAAAATTTCCCCTCCAACGTTATCAAAAAATAAATCTATTCCATTTTTAGCTTTTGTTTTAAGTTCATCAGCAACATTAGAATTTTTATAATCGATGACTTCATCTAGGCCACAATCATTTTTTAGCCAGCTGCATTTGCTCTCTCCACCCGCAATACCGATAACATTACAGCCATTAAGTTTCGCAATCTGAGCAGCCACAGATCCGGTTGCTCCAGCTGCACCCGACACTAATACATTCATACCTTCTTTTACTTGGCCAAGTTCAACCATTCCGTAATAGGCGGTTATACCAGTAGCTCCCAAAACATTTAATGTTGTTGGAATGGGAAATTTATCACTTAGCTTTCGAAATCTGCCTGTATCCGAAGGGACTGTTTTGTTATAGGTTTGCCAGCCTGTAAAACCAATTACTAAATCTCCAACTTGATATTGATCGTTCTTTGACTCAACTACCTCACCGACACCCATAGCTCTGACAACTTCATCTATCTGAACTGGAGGTAGGTACCCAGGAGCATCATTGAGCCAGCCTCTTTGAGTAGGATCGAAAGAAATAAATTTATTCTTCAAAATAATTTCATTTTCAGAAATATCATCCATCTGTTCTTCTTGTAATTCAAAATCAGACTTTTTTGCCATTCCAATAGGCCTTTCTTTAAGAACCCATTTTTTATTGATGATTTCGTTTGAAATTGTCATATCACTCCCAATACTTTTTAATTTTATTTATATCGTCTTTAACGTTACTATTTAGCTTTATGAAAGTCACTAAAAACATAGATTCCTATAATTTTGGCGCAAAAATTGAAGGTATAGACCTATCCAAGGAATTATCAGAAGAACAAATAAACGAGATAAGGCAAGCATGGATTGAAAATCAGGTTGTCTTTTTTCCAAACCAAAAAATTACGAATGAAGAGTTTGCACGATTTGCTAGGTATTTTGGAGATTACGGTGAAGATCCTTATCTAAAAGCAATGCCTGAGCATAATCATATTGTTGAGGTTAAAAGATCTGCCAAAGAAAAAACGTCACCTTTTGGTGGAACTTGGCATTCTGATTGGTCTTTTATGAAAAATCCTCCCGCCATGACTCTACTTTATTCAAAAATTATTCCGCCTGTAGGAGGCGACACACTTTTTGCTTCCACGAAAGATGCTTGTATCGATCTAGAGCCTAGCCTAAAAGATAGTATTAAAGATTTGTCCGGTGTTCATAGCGCGATGTTGCCATACGCTGATGATGGATTTTATGCTACAGAATTAGAGGATAGATCCATGAACATAGTTACGAGCAAAAAAGCCAAAGCCATGCAAAATCATCCGATCATTAAAGAACATAATGAATCTAAACTTGATACTCTTTTCGTTAATCCTGTTTATACAGTTGGGATAGATTCTAAGAGCGATGATGAAGCTGCAAGTTTATTAGCATCTCTATACGAGCATATTCTTCAAGATAAATATATTTATCGACACAAATGGACTGAAGATACTTTATTAATGTGGGATAACCGCTCTGTCATGCACATGGCTGAAGGGGGTTACGATGGCCATGACAGGCTTTTACACAGAATTACGATAGCTGGTTAATTACCAGAAAGTTCTAAACCTTCTAATTTTCCTTCTTTACGCCATTTATTCATCATAGAAAAGAACTCCAATGGTCCGCCGCCGTAAGGATTATTTTGTGGTTCTAAATTAGGTTTACCTTCGTTGTTGTAATAACCAGGAGTACAACTCTCTCTGAAATCTCGCATATCACGAGACTTAGCTATTATTGTATCCACCCAATCTGCTTCAGCCTGTTTGGAAGCTTCTACATAAGTCAGTTTATCTTCTTTCATTTTCTTCAATATGTAAGACAGATGAATGCTTTGTTCATCGAGAGAGTGCGTGTAGTTAGCAGTGAATGCACCTTGTTGAGGTCCAAAGAAAAAACAATTAGGAAAACCATTTGCGTGCATTCCGTGAAGGGTAGACAAACCATCTTGCCATTTTTCGGTAACGCGTAAACCATTCTTGCCGTAAATTTCATAACCGCATCTTCTGGTGTACTCAGTGCCAACCTCAAATCCGGTAGCAAATATAATGCAGTCAACTTCATACTCCTTGCCATTGAAAATTATTCCTTTTTCAGTGATCGTATCCACACCTTTGCCGTCTGTATCAACTAATTCAACGTTATCGTTATTAAAAGCAGATAAATATTCATCATGAAAACAAGGACGTTTACAGAATTGTCGATAATAGGGTTTAAGTGATTCTGCAGTTTCTGGATCATTGACAACAGAATCAGCCCTGGCTCTAATTTGTTCCATTTTTTCAAAGTCAGCCATTTCAACTTGTTTGGCTAAATTTTTAACTCCGATATGGGACATGAATTTACCTTGCAGATAAGATCTTAATCCCTCGGTATAAAGTTTTCTTGAAAATACAGAACCCAAAGTCCAAAGAAAAATTCTAAATTTGGAAGGACCATTATTTAACATGGCGCCCAATATTCTTCTGAAAACTTCCGTCCATCCATCGTTGACTAAATCTTTGCCATTAACGTTTCCTGTTAAAAAACCTTCAAAATTTTCTCTTCTTTTAGCCTGCCAACCGGGTGATTGATTTAGAAACCAATCTTCGTTGGTTTCTGTGTTATTTCTTTCATCGATAGAAGAGGGCGTCCTTTGAAACACATACAATTGCTTTGCAGACTCTGCTAGATGAGGTATGCATTGGACTGCAGTGGCGCCTGTGCCAATAACAGCTACTCTTTTATCTTTAAGGTTAGATAGATTTCCCTTTGAAGATCCTCCTGTGTATTGATAATCCCATCTACTTGTATGGAAAGTATGTCCCTTGTAATCATTAATTCCATTTATTGCAGGCAATTTAGGACGATTAAGAGGTCCATTGGCATGAACAACATAATTACATTTAATCTTATCTCCTTTATTAGTATTTATTTCCCAAAGTCTTTCGTCGTCTTTCCACCTAACATCGTTTACTTCAGTTTGGAAAATAGCATGCTCATTCAACCCAAATTTTTCTGAGATAACATCAAAATATTCTAAAGTTTCGGGTGCGTTGGTGTATTTTTTTCCAGGAATAAATTTTGTTTCTTCTAGTAATGGAAAATAGATATAGGACTCTATATCGCACGATGCGCCTGGATATCTGTTCCAATACCAAGTTCCTCCAAAGTTACCGCCTTTTTCAATGATTTTAAAATCAGAAAACCCAGCTTCTTTGAGTCTAGATGCAGCTAGAACACCACCAAAACCGCCTCCAATGATCACTATTTCATAAGAATCAGTTAAAGCTTGCCTTTCAATTGCTTCATCAATATAAGGATCATCAACAAAATAAGAAAAATCTCCGCTTACTTCTTGATATTGATCGTTGCCATCTTCACGAAGACGTTTATCTCTTTCCTGTCTGTATTTATCTCTAAGATAATCAGGATCAAAAGAATAATTTTGCATTTTTATTTCCTCACGCATGGATAATTTACCATATTCACACGCAAGCAAAAAACATTCAAAAATAGTAAAGTAACCTAAAAATTATATAAATGGGGCTATAGCTCAGCTGGGAGAGCGCTTGCATGGCATGCAAGAGGTCCGCGGTTCGATCCCGCGTAGCTCCACCATTAAATGCTTAAAAACCTTTGATGTTCGTGGTCACCAAAATTAATTTCTGATGAAAAACCTAATTGTTATTAAATGATTTTAGGAATTTGGCTTGCAGAGAGAGGCTGGATTCCAGATTTTTTGTTAAGAGTTGCAGTAAAGTTTATAAGCAAAGCAAGAATAAAAAGGTCAAATAGTTTTTCAGAAAAGCTTGCTGTATTAAGTTCGTTGAAAGATGGACCAGTAGCTGAATCAACTCCATCAGCTAATAAACAACATTATGAAGTACCTCCGGCTTTTTTTGAAAAGGTTTTGGGAAGCAAACTTAAATACTCTTGTAGTCTTTTTAGCGACAATCAGACAAGTTTAAATGATGCCGAAACAGAGATGCTGAAGACTTGCATTGAAAGAGCTGACATTAGATCAAATCAAGAAATTTTAGATCTAGGATGTGGATGGGGTAGTTTCTCTCTTTACGCTGCACAAAAATTTCCAGACTCTAATTTTACAGCAGTCAGTAACTCTGACGATCAAATTAATTTCATTAAATCCAAGGCTTCAGAATTAGGAATGACAAACCTTTTCGCATTAAAGCAAGATATGAATCAGTTAAATTTAAGAAATAATTTTGATCGAATTATTTCGATAGAGATGTTTGAGCATATGAGAAATTATAAAAGTTTATTAAAACGACTATCTAATCTTATGGTAGATGAAGGTCAATTGTTCGTTCACATGTTTTGTCATAGGCAATCTGCATATCTATACGAAATACAAAATGAAAGGGATTGGATGACAAAGTACTTCTTTACGGGTGGCATAATGCCTTCAAAAGATATATTTGAGTTTTTTGATGAAGATTTGACTGTCGTAAAGTCGTGGCAAATAAATGGAGAACATTATTCTAAAACCTCAAAAGCATGGTTAAAAAATATGGATAAAAATTCTAAAATTATTAAACAAATTTTAAACCACCATTATGATGAACAAAATATATGGTTTTACAGGTGGAGGATATTTTTCTTAACTTGTGAAGAATTTTTTAAAATTAATAATGGGAAAGAATGGTTCGTATCCCATCATTTACTTAAGAAAACAAACCAATCTAAAAACAAATAAGCATAGGGATTTTGATTTCTTCAAGGACCAAAAAAAGATTACTTTGCTTAATTTTGTTATGAGTGATTAAAATGGGTATTTAAGCTATGGCGTGAAATAGGTCTGCGGTTCGATCCCACCTAGCTACGCCAAATAATCAAATCATGGAATTATCAAATAAAAAAATTTCTTTTCCTTGGTGGTTTTCTTTAATTTTATTTTTATTAGTTTCACCGATGTTTTACGGTCCGCTAATAGCATTCGTAAATCCTTCTTTTTTTGGAGGGATAGGCGTAACTGAACTTAATCTTGGTACTACGCTATTTATTGCAAGAAATCTTGCAATCGGATTAGCCTTTGTATTTGCTATCTACATTAAGAATGGACCTATGCTCTTTATACTAATTTTAGTTAGATTAATTACAGATATAATCGATGCGCCAGCATTTCAAATTTTCCGAGAACCTCCTTTGGTAGCTCAAATGATAATTTTTACCTTGCTGTGTTATCTACCAGCCTTTTATGGATTGCGTTACCTTTGGAAAGAAATGAGGAATGACTGATGGAGATATTTATTAATAAAAGATTCAATGGTCCGCCTAATTCAGGAAATGGAGGGTACGTTGCAGGGTTGATTGCAAAAGAAATAGGAAAATGCTGTGAAGTTAAATTAGTTGCGCCACCACCGCTTGAGAAAAAGTTATTACTAAAAAAAAGTAATGAAAATTATGAATTGTATGATGACGAAACTTTAGTGTGTATTGCGAACACAACTACCGTCGATAATGATCCGTGTGAATTTGTCAGCTTTTCAGATGCTCTTCTTGGTTCTAAAAATGGATTAAGTAAATTTGAACCCATTCATGCATTGCCAGACTGTTTTGTATGCGGCCCAAATAGAAAGGAAGGTGATGGATTGAGACTATTCACAGGTCCTCAAGATTTAGATTCCAATCCTTCTGAGGATGATTTAGTTTCAACAACTTGGGTTCCTGATAAAGGCCTCAGCTCTGATGGAAAACATATTAACAGCGAGTACCTCTGGAGTGCCATGGATTGTCCAAGCGGATGGTCTGCCCACTTTGGAAGACATAGAAATGAATTGGAAGGGCAATTAGTTGTTTTAGGAAAATTAGCAGTAGAGATCATAAGAGTTCCAAGAGTAGAAGAAAAATGCATCATCACAGCAAAGTATTCTGATAAAAGCGGAAGAAAAATACTTACCAATATATCTATGTACAGCGCTGAAAAAGAATTACTTGCAAACGGAAATGCTACTTGGATACTGATTTCCTAATCACATTCAGATTGTTTATAGATTAAAATGAAATAGTTATGTTTATTGCATCAGTGATACTTTTATCCATATGGGAGATATATTGGACAGCAAAAGCATGCTGGAAAGCTGCTCAAGCAAAAGAGGGTTATTGGTTTATTTTTATGTTGGCGTTTAATCTCTTAGGAATACCGGAGATCTATTATCTGCATTTTAGAAAAGATAAAGATGCATTAGAAGATATGAAAAATCGCTAAAAATTAGTAAAATAGTATTGAGAGGTACAAATATGGCTGAAAAATTAGCAAAATTCACAACTATGACCAAAGGTACAGCTGAGGATTATCAAATAATCGCAGAAGCTAGTATGCAGCACAGCGTCAATCTTCCAGACCGAATGATTGAACACCTAGAGTTATTGAAAGGCGATCACGGTGGTTTTGCAGTAGATAGGTACACTCACTGTTTGCAAACTGCAACTAGGGCAATGCGTGATGGTAGAGATGAAGAATATATTGTTTGCGCGCTCCTTCATGATATTGGAGATACTTTAGCGCCAGCAAATCATGCAGATTTTGCAGCAACCATGCTTGAACCATTTATTTCCGAAAAAAACTATTGGATTCTTAAACATCACGGAATTTTTCAGGGTTACTACTTTTTTGATTTCCTAGGATTGGATAAAAACATGAGAGATAAGTTCAAAGGTAATCCGCACTGGAAAGATTGTGCAGAATTTTGTGCAAAATACGATCAAAATTCTTTTGATCCAGAATACGATACAGAGCCTATTGAGACATTTATTCCTATGTTAAGGAATGTACTTTCTCAAACTAAAAAATCTATTTACAAAGCTAGTTAAGATTTTTTTGGTTCTGCCTTTTTTTGAACCTCAGAATCATGATTCTTTTTAGTTTCAACAAGGTTTCCAATAACTCTGTCTAATTGATCTAGAGACCATAGCTCTTCTGATAAGAAAGATTCAATCACTGCAGGCTGCTGCATAATTCCTACCGTTCCGTTTTGAACATGAATGATTTGATTGGTTACATCAGATGCTTCATCACAGCATAACCAAGTAATAACAGGAGCTAGTTGTTGTGGGCCTTGTTTCCAATCATTCACATCAACATCCCTACCTGCGGCTTTAATCAAGTCAATGGTCATTCTGGTAGCTGCTCCAGGCGAGATTGTATTTACAGTACACTTATACTTTGCCATTTCAAAAGATAGGCTTCTGGTAAACCCAGCAATACCAGCTTTAGCAGCACCATAATTAGTTTGTCCAAAATTTCCATATAATCCAGAAACCGACGACATGTTTATTATTCTGCAGTCCATCCTATTAGTTTCTCTTATATAGGAGACAAAAGGCTTGGTGCAATTAAAATGACCCTTGAGATGAACAGCTATAACTTGATCCCAATCATTTTCTTCCATATTAAAAAGAGTTTTATCTCTTAAGATGCCTGCATTATTGATCAGGATATCCATTCCACCAAAAGCATCTATGGTTGTTTGAAAAATATTTTGTCCTCCAGCAAATTCGGAAACGCTATCGTAATTTGCTACTGCATCTCCGCCAGCAGATTTAATTTCTTCTACTACTTCATCTGCTATTTGAGTGCCGCCTGTACCATCTGTATTGCCGCCCAAATCATTGACAACGACCTTGGCGCCCTCACTAGCTAAAAAAAGTGCAGTTTCTTTGCCGATACCGCGGCCAGCTCCAGTTACTACAGCAATCTTGCCATTTAATCTTCCCATGATTTCTCCCTATTAATTTAATGCATTATGTTTATCACTAAAGTATATTATTTTTTTTAATCAAATAAATGTCAGAAGTAAAAGAATTTAAAGTTTCAAATCTTACACTTTTTCTACATTCAGCAGGATCAGGCGTTGTAGGGATTAAAAATGTTATTTTTGGTGCTTGGGTTCTTTTGTATTACAACCAAGTTTTAGGTTTGCAGCCATATTTAGCTTCAATTGCTATTGGTATTTCTCTTTTTTTCGATGCCATATCGGATCCTCTAGTTGGAGTTTGGTCAGATCGTATTAGATCTAGGCTAGGAAGGAGACATCCTTTTATTTATGCCAGCATCATTCCCTTAGCAATATGCGTTTGGTTATTATTCACGCCGCCTAATTCTTACGACCAGAGTTACTTGTTTGTTAAATTGCTCGTTTTAACAATACTCATTAGGTTAGCTATCACCTTTTTCGAAACACCTAGGGCTGCTTTAGGTCCAGAATTAACCAAAGATTACGATAGAAGAAATTTACTTAATGGAATGGGTATTTTCTTTGGATACGTTGGAGCAATAGTCATTGGGTTCGTGATGCTTGAATATTTTTTACCTGAAACAGAGAAATTTCAGGGCTCAACGGCTTTCTTGAACCCGGAAGGATACGAAAAGCTTGCTTATTTTGCTGCTTTCCTCGTAGTAATTTTAGGAGTAACAGCTGCATCCAGTACTCATAAACATATTAAGGATCTTCATGTTGTTGAACCATCAGGACCGATTAAATTAAAAAATGTTTTAGCAGAAGTCATAGAGGCGCTCTCTAATAGATCATGGTTGATGATCTTTCTTGCTGGGTGTCTGTATGCTCTTTTTTTGGGATTAAATAATGGTATAGCTAATTACATCAGTGTTTATTTTTGGCAGTGGACTCCGTCAGATATATCCATCTTTCCCTTAGCAGGTGGAATCTCTGCAATTATTGGAGCAGTTATCGCAGTCGCAATTTCTAAAGGAAGAGAAAAAAGAATTATTGCACTTTTAGCTTTTACTGGAACAATTACAATTTCATATATTCCATACATTCTCAGACTAGTTGACCCTTATTTTGAAGTGCAGACTTTCCCTGTTAACGGATCCGATGCTCTCTGGTGGGTGATGTTAATGCATCTATGTGTAACTGATATCTTCTCTGTTATGGGTTGGGTAGTTATGATTTCAATGATGTTTGATGTTGTTGAGGACAGCCAAATGAAAACCGGAAGGAGAGACGAAGGACTCTTTTTGTCTGGTCCGGGATTATTTCAAAAAATATTTTCAGGTCTAGGTGTTTTTATAATAGGTTTTGTATTGCAGTTCCTAGGTTTCGATAACTCTCAATCTAACGTTGAGCAGATGCAAGAACCCATTAATAACTTAGTCATTTTTGTTTGCATCAGCGGGCCAATACTAAATTTTGCTGGATTAGGATTCATTTACTTTTATTCTATTACCAGAGATTCACATTCTTCTGCAGTTGATGAGTTAGGCTATAAGACATAAATGTTTTTTCCTTTATACGACGATAATCCAACATCCATAAGGCCTTACGTAACGCAATTTATTGTTGTCGCTTGCACGATAGTTTTTGTTTTTCAATTTCTTGCTGGAATGCCTGGACAATTATTCTTAGATTTTGGTTTTATACCAGATCGATTTTTTTCCAATTCTTTTTTTGATTTAACGATCATCTCTTCTATGTTTCTTCATGGCGGTATTGCCCATATCGTGGGGAACATGGTCTATCTTTGGATTTTTGGCGACAACGTTGAAGAATCGATGGGAAGGATAAGGTTTGTATTGTTTTATATAACTTGTGGTCTTATCGCTGCATTATCTCAAGCTTTGGTTAATCCTGATTCAAATATACCGATGGTAGGTGCAAGCGGAGCAATTGCTGGCGTTCTCGGCGCTTATTTAATGTTACATCCAAGAGCCAATGTCAGTTGTTTTGTCTTTTTAATCATTTTTATACAAGTCATAAGAATCCCTGCATTTCTTGTATTGGGTTTTTGGATTTTAGGTCAGTTTTTTAGTCTTCCAAGCTCGCTGCAAGATGAAGGTGGAGTTGCTTACTTAGCTCATATCGGTGGGTTTATTGCCGGAATGGTTCTTGTGCCTTTTTTCAAAAAGAAGGATGTAAAATTATTTGATATTCCCCATTCAAGGCCTTGGCAAAACGCGAATATGAACTTTCGAAATGAAAATCCTAGAGACTTTCTTAAAGATTTTATAAATAAGTCTGAAGATAAATATCGGAAATAGCCCGATGCGAATATTTTTTAAATCATTTTTTTATTTACTCTTTACAACGCTTGTTATTGTTCTTACTTATAGTTTATTTGCTTTTTATGGCTATTTTGGATCTTTGGAACCCGGAGGTAAATCTATAAACACTGAATTACCCAAAAAAATTTTAAATTCAAAAATTAGAAGTCAACTCAAGCACTCCAGCTCCTCAAAACAGATTCTTTTTGGCGATACCCATGTACATACAACATATTCTACTGATGCGTTTTTATGGAGCCTGCCAATGTATAACGGAAGAGGTCCTCATCCAGTTTCAGATGCTTGTGATTACGCAAGATTTTGTTCGGCTTTAGATTTTTGGGTTATTTCTGATCATGCTGAGGCCAGCACTCCGCATAATTGGAACAATACAATAGAACAAGTTCAAAGTTGTAATAAGAGTACTGATCCTGAAAATCCAGATATGATTACTTTTTTGGGTTTTGAATGGACCCAAATTGGAGATAACCGAGAAGAGCACTATGGGCATAAAAATGTCATTTTGAAAGAGATTGACTCAGAATATTTGCCTAAATCACCAATCGCTGCTGGTGGTGACAGCCTTAATAATTTTAGAGATCCTACTAGAGTGACCGAAGCTCGTGTAAATATGATGGTCCAAGCATATAGTGATCTTAGCAACAGGCAAAGATATTATGATTTCATTGC
>ENA-OSEY01001287-OSEY01001287.1-marine-metagenome-genome-assembly--contig:-NODE-1287-length-17578-cov-10.439289_pt1 | contig 17578 bp, 12 predicted proteins | sample MGYA00248465_ERZ534230 | MGnify/ENA primary metagenome ERZ534230 (study PRJEB26409, sample SAMN06344110) | marine metagenome | isolation source: Sea water from surface | place: Atlantic Ocean:Southern...
TACATAATAAATAATGTTTTTAAGACTATAAATGTTATTGACTTTAGTGAGCTATTAAATCTTTCTTTAAACTCATTCTTTTTAGCTTCAGTTTCATCTCTAATAATTGTTGCTATAGCAATTTTGTTTCAGTATATAAAAAAGATTTCTAAAAGTAAAACTGTTTTTTACTTAAGTGAGATAGTCTCACTTACATATGCCTTGCCAGGTGCAGTAATTGCTCTGTCACTTATAATTCTTTTAGCATTTTTAACAAAATTAATAGGAGTTTCAATAGCTTTTGGGTCAGTGGTAATTTTGGTATATGCATACGTTATGAGATATATGGCAGTTGGAATTTCTCCATTACGATCAAGCTTTGATAAACATCCAGAAACATTTGATGACACAGCAAAGAATTTGGGGATGACAAATTTTAAATTGTTTAAAAAAATTCATCTGCCAATAAATATTAGTGCAATATACATTGCATTTATTTTGTGCTTTGTTGACATAATCAAGGAGTTGCCAATTACATTAATTTTAAGACCATTTAATTTTGACACCCTAGCTGTAAGGACATATGAATATGCAATAGAAGAAATGATTGCAAAATCTTCTATATACTCTTTAATTATTATTTTATTAGGTTCAGTATTATTGATATTTTTAAGAAAAATTATAAACAAAGGTGTAAATGTTTCTTAGCATTGAAAATTTAATTAAGTTTTACAGTAAAGATGATCCATTGATTAAGGATTTAAACTTTTCTGTTAATAAAGGTGAATTTGTCTCCTTTATTGGGGAAAGTGGATCTGGAAAAACAACTTTTTTGAAATGTTTAGCAGGTCTTGAAAAAATAAATTCTGGAAAAATTACTTTAAACAATCGAGTACTAGATGATAAGACAACATTTGTCAAGCCAAATCATAGAAAAATTGGTTTTATTTTTCAGGACTATCCTCTCTTCCCTCATTTAAGTGTTTTAGAAAATTTAAAAATAAATCTTGATGAACAGTATGAGAAAAATATCAAGTATTATGTTGAACTGACAGGCTTAGATAACTTATTAAATCGATACCCTCATGAGCTATCTGGTGGTGAACAACAAAGAGTTTGTATAACAAGGGCTTTAATTAGAGAACCAGATCTTCTTCTTATGGATGAACCATTTAGTAACCTGGATGTTAGTATTAAGTCAAAAATTCAAAGTGAAGTTTATAAGATATTAAAAAGTACAGATACTACCACAATTTTAGTAACTCATGACATAAAAGACACTTTTGATATTTCTGACAGAATACTTGTATTCAAAGCAGGAATAGTCCAACAATATGATAAGCCTGAGGAGATGTATTGTAATCCAGTAAATTGCTATTGTGCTAAAATTTTAGGAGATTTAAATAGGATCCACATAGATGGAAAAGAACTGTACATTAGGCCTGAGAAAATTAAGATTGTAGATAAATCAAAGCACAAAATAAAAGTTGAAAAGACCTCATTTATTGGAAAAGAATACAAAATAAAAGGAACCTTAAATAAAGATGAAATATACTTTTATAATTCAGTACCAATTAAGGATACGAATAATTTGTTTATTGATTTCAATAAAAGTGATCTCTTGGAATTTGATAGAAGGTGTAGCAACTTCTTTACATAAACCAATTAATATCTTTATTTATAATCATTATAAATTACTGTAAATGAGTAATTTAAAATCATTCTAAACGTTTTTTGATTTAATTTTATCAAAAATTATTTAAAATGATTCAAACAGTTAATACATGTATAAATTGTACAAATATGACAGAGTCATTGCTTTGTGCAAAACATAATGTTGAAGTTGAGGCTAATAACGTTTGTGGAGACCACCAAGTAAAGGGATAGTATAAGTACTCTTCACAATTTATATACTTCTATAATTTTATATTTACCTGAAAATGGTATTCATCATACTATTTCTATTCATTTAAACCAAAGGCTTAAATCATTTGGCCAAAACTTTAATATATTTACTTAATAATTGAGTAGCTATGTTTAAAAATAAAATGTCTTTGAGATTAAGGATCTTCATCTCAATGATATTATTAGTTTTTACTGCTACGCTTTTGGTTTTAGGTTCAACTTATTATCAGTATAGAACAGAATCCGATCAATATAATTCATACAGGCAAGAGAGAAAGGAAAACCAATTAAAAAGACAGATAAATTATATTGTAAATAAATATGATATTTCAGACAGGTATGAATTGTGGGATGAGTACGAAAAAGATTTTGAGGAGATAACTAAAATACATAGTGTTGAGTACTCAATCTTTACAACCGGGGGCAGCCCACTTTTTTATTCATATTTACCTCTTGACGTTATATCTAATAATTATTCTTTAGAAGAGGAATTTGCAAATATGTTAGTTTCAACTGATGAAGGAAAATTTACATCTGAGAATTTTACAGATGTTGGGAAATTTCAAGCCTCATACAGTGTTCTAAAAAATGATGTTGGAGAAAAATATGCGATTCTTTTCTTCCCATATTTTCAAGATGTTTCCTTTGCTGAGAGTGAGTTGAATGTGTTTTTATCTACTCTCTACCAGATATACTTTATTATGCTGGTTGTTGCTATTGTTCTTGCATATTTTATATCAAGATATGTCACTAGATCAATTGAGACTATACGTCTTAAAATTGGGCAAGCAGGTTTGCTTAAAAAAAATGAAAAGATTTATTTGAGTAATGCAACAAAGGAAATTGATAGTTTAGTAAACTCATATAATAAAATGATTGATGATCTTGAAGATAGTGCAGAAAGATTGGCAAAAACAGAGAGGGAACAAGCTTGGCAGGAAATGGCTAAACAAGTTGCACATGAAATAAAAAATCCTTTAACACCAATGAGGTTAACTGTACAAAGCTTTCAAAAAAACAGTGGTTTAAAAGGTTCAGATCAGAATGGGAAACTGAATGATTTCTGTGATACTTTAATTGAACAAATTGATACAATGAGTAATGTTGCCACATCTTTTTCAGATTTTGCAACACTTCCGAAGACTCAGCTAGAAAAAACAGATATTGTTGACGCAACAAAAAAGGTTGTTGAAATTTTTGAACAAAATAATATCACTCTTGAGACTTCAAGTGAAAATATATTCGTTAAACTAGATAAAGAGCAGTGGATTAGAGTAATGACAAATTTGATAAAAAATAGTATTCAGGCTATACCTCACGACAGAGAACCATTAATTAATGTTAAAATTACTGAGAACTCAAAGACAGTTAAGGTTATGGTATCAGACAATGGACTAGGAGTCTCTAAAATTAATAGAGACAAAATTTTTGAGCCAAAGTTTACCACCAAATCTGATGGAATGGGTCTTGGGTTAGGTATTGTAAGAAGTATTATAAATTCTCACAGAGGTAAAATTTCTTACAAATCAAAAAGTAAAAAAGGTACAGACTTTAAAATTTCACTACCTAAGTAATTAACAAAACTCGTTGTAGGCTTGAATAAGGTTGTCAGCAATTAAGTCAGCTTCTCTTCCTTCAATGTGATGTCTTTCAACCATATGAACAAGCTCACCATCTTTGAATAGAGCAATAGATGGAGACGAAGGAGGAAATGGAAGCATTTCTTCTCTTGCAGTATTGGTTGCTTCAATATCAAATCCAGCAAATACAGTACAAAGGTTATCAGGTTTAGACTCGTTTGATAAAGACATAATTACTCCAGGCCTAGCATTTCTAGCTGCACATCCACATACAGAATTTACAACTAAAAGTGTTGTTCCTTCTTTCTCCAAGGCTGATTTAACATCTTCTGATGAAGTTAGTTCTGAAAAACCTGAATTAGTTAATTCAAGTTTCATTGGTTTTACAATTTCTTCTGGATACATTTTTATTTTTTTACAAATATATAAAGAAAGTGAAAAAATAAATTCAGATTAACTTATATTTAGCAATCATTAATGAATAATCAGATTTGAAAAACAAACAGTTAAAATATGATATTGCTTATCTTAAAATGGCTGAAGAATGGGCTAAACTATCTCATTGTAAAAGAAGACAAGTTGGTGCATTGATTGTAAAAGATAAGATGATTATATCAGATGGATACAATGGAACCCCAACAGGATTCGAAAATCCTTGCGAAGATGATGAAGGTTATACTAAATGGTATGTTCTGCATGCAGAAGCTAATGCTATAGCAAAAGTCTCTGGCTCAACACAGTCTACAAATGGAGCCACTTTATACATCACATTATCTCCATGTAGGGAATGCAGTAAACTTATTTTTCAATCTGGCATAAAAAGGATTGTTTACTCAAAAAAATATAAAGATCAATCAGGAATTGATTTTTTATTGAAGTCAGGTGTAGAGGTCGATTTTATTGAGATTTAACTCTTGTATTTATCCCTTATTTTTTTTGAAATCATTAAAATTAAAATAAGGATAAGAGCACATAGTGAAAGAATAAAACATATTAATGCTATTCTGTTTTCATCATCCAAAAAATTATAAATATTTAGTTGAGTTAAATTAAATACTACAATCAAAATTGTTAAAAACAATAAAATTTTATCTAAATATTTCATTTTTTGTTATGCAAACATAAGCTAAAAAAAGCTATCATTAATATTTTTTTAATTCATTTTAATGCCCAAAGATATTGAAGAAATTTAGAAAATTTATTTTTTTTTTTGCTCAATGTATTCTTAAAAATTCATAAAATTTCATCTAAAAAAGTTATTATTTTTTAATGTTAAAAACTTTATGTTAATCTTTGAAAAATCCTCTTTCAATTTTCAATAGAATTTTAAATATTTGAAGAAATAAAAAAATCGTAAATCAAAAATTATTTATTATGCAGCAAGAACCCCTTTTACAAGAAAACAAAGACAGATTTGTAATTTTTCCAATTAAGCATCATGACATTTGGGAATGGTATAAAAAATGTGAAGCAAGCTTTTGGACAGCTGAAGAAATTGATTTACACCAAGATTTAAATGATTGGAATACAAAATTAAATGATGACGAGAGATACTTTATAAAACATATTCTTGCTTTTTTTGCTGCATCTGACGGTATTGTAAATGAAAACTTAGCAGAAAATTTCGTAAACGAAGTTCAATATTCTGAGGCAAAATTTTTCTATGGTTTTCAAATTATGATGGAGAACATTCATTCAGAAACATACTCACTTTTGATTGATACTTATGTTAAAGATGATAAGGAGAAAGACACATTATTTAAGGCAATAGAGAATTTCCCTGCAATTAAAAAGAAAGCTGACTGGGCTCTAAAATGGATTGAGTCAGATTCTTTTGCTGAAAGACTTATTGCTTTTGCAGGTGTTGAAGGAGTATTCTTCTCAGGCTCATTTTGCTCAATATTTTGGCTTAAGAAAAGAGGTCTTATGCCAGGACTAACTTTTTCCAATGAGTTAATTTCTCGTGATGAAGGAGTTCATTGTGATTTTGCGGTTCACTTGCATAATAATCATATGATCAATAAAGTTCCAAAGGAAAGAATTAAGGAAATATTAGTTGATGCACTTAATATTGAAAGAGAATTTATTACAGAATCCTTGCCTGTAAGTTTAATAGGTATGAATGCTAAATTAATGACTCAATATTTAGAGTTTGTTACAGACAGACTTTTAGATCAATTTGGTTGTGAGAAAGAATTTAATGTTTCAAATCCATTTGATTTTATGGATATGATCAACCTCCAGGGTAAAACTAACTTCTTTGAAAAAAGAGTTTCAGAGTATCAGAAAGCAGGTGTTTTAAATAATGATAAAAAAGACGAGTCAAACTTTGGTCTTGACGACGATTTTTAAAATAATCATTTAAATTTTTTAAATAATATAATATGGTAATGGAATGAGTATGTATGTAATTAAAAGAGATGGGAAGAAGGAACCCATAATGTTTGACAAAATAACCGCAAGGATAAAAAAGCTTTGCTATGGTTTCAATGAGCTAGTCGACCCTGTCAGAGTAGCCATGAGGGTTATTGAAGGTCTTTATGATGGTGTTACTACATCTGAGTTAGATAATCTTGCTGCAGAAATTGCTGCAACAATGACAACTACTCATCCAGATTATGCTTCACTTGCAGCCAGAATTTCTGTCTCTAACTTACATAAAAATACCAATAAGTCTTTTTCATCCACTATGAAGGATCTACACGAATATGTGAATCCAATCACAGGAAAAAAAGCTCCTCTACTTTCAGATGAAGTTTATAAAGTAATTAAGAAAAATGCAGAGCTCTTGGACTCAAAAATTATTTACAATAGGGACTTTGGATATGATTACTTTGGATTTAAAACTCTTGAAAGATCTTATTTACTTAAAATTAACGGAAAGATAGTTGAGAGACCACAACATATGTTGATGAGGGTCTCAGTTGGAATTCACTTAAATGACATTGATGCAGTTATCGATACTTATGAGTTGATGTCTAAAAAATATTTTACTCATGCTACACCAACTCTTTTTAACGCAGGTACACCAAAACCTCAAATGTCTTCATGTTTCCTATTGACTATGCAAGATGATAGTATTGACGGAATATATGATACACTAAAACAAACTGCTAAAATATCTCAGTCAGCAGGAGGTATAGGTCTTTCAATTCATAATATTAGATCTACTGGATCATACATATCAGGAACTAACGGAACTTCTAATGGGATTGTCCCTATGCTGAGAGTTTTTAATGACACAGCAAGATATGTTGATCAGGGTGGTGGAAAAAGAAAAGGTTCATTCGCAATCTACATTGAGCCATGGCATGCTGATATTTATGATTTCCTCGACTTAAAGAAAAACCATGGGAAAGAGGAAATGAGAGCCAGAGACTTATTCTATGCAATGTGGATCCCAGATCTATTTATGAAAAGAGTAGAGAATAATGAAGAGTGGACTTTAATGTGTCCGAATGAATGTCCAGGTTTATATGATTGTCATGGTGATGAGTTTGATAAACTATATGTTAAATATGAAAAGAAATCTAAGGGTAGAAAATCAATTAAAGCAAGAGAGCTTTGGGAAAAGATTCTAGAATCTCAAATTGAGACTGGTACACCTTACATGCTATATAAAGATTCTGCAAACAGAAAATCTAATCAAAAAAATCTTGGTACAATCAGATCTTCAAATTTATGTACAGAGATATTGGAGTACACATCAAAAGATGAAATAGCTGTTTGTAATCTTGCATCTATTGCTCTACCTATGTTTGTAGAAGATGGGGAATTTAATCATCAAAAACTTTATGATGTTACTGTTAGAGTAACTAAGAATTTGAATAAGGTTATTGATATGAATTACTACCCGGTAAAAGAGGCAGAAAATTCAAACTTTAGACACAGACCTGTTGGTCTTGGAGTTCAGGGATTAGCTGATGCGTTTATTCTTCTAAGACTTCCTTTTACTTCTGATAAAGCAAAAGAGCTGAATCAAGAAATTTTTGAAACAATATACTATGCAGCTTTAAATGCTTCAGTTGAAGAAGCAAAAAAAGATGGAGTATATGAGTCTTACAAAGGTTCACCTATTTCAAAAGGAGAATTTCAACACAACATGTGGGGCGTTGAAGATAAAGACCTAAGTGGAAGATGGGATTGGAAAAAATTAAGAAAAGATGTTCTAAAACACGGTGTAAGAAACTCTCTGCTGGTAGCTCCAATGCCTACTGCTAGTACTTCTCAAATTTTAGGTAACAATGAGTGTTTTGAACCTTATACATCAAATATATATACTAGAAGAGTTCTCTCTGGAGAGTTCATTATTGTGAACAAGCATCTTTTAAATGACCTTGTTGAGCTTAATCTGTGGAATGAAGATATGAAACAAGATCTTATGGCAGCAAACGGATCAATTCAAGATATTGAAGGTATACCAGATGATCTTAAAGAATTATATAAAACAGTTTGGGAAATGAGTATGAAGGATATAATTGATATGGCTAGACACAGAGGGTTCTTTATTGATCAGTCTCAATCACTTAATTTATTTATGGAAGGTGCTACAATGTCTAAACTTACATCAATGCATTTTTATGCATGGAAATCAGGTTTAAAAACTGGAATGTATTATCTGAGGACTAAGTCTGCTGTCGATGCTATCAAATTTACTTTGAAGAAAAAAGAAGCAAAACCTGTAGAGCCAAAAGTTGAAGTTGAGGCAGAAGAAGTAGGAGAGGTTGAAATTACAAGAACAGAAAAAGCAGCAGCATCAAAATCTAAAGAAAAACCTGTTGCGGTTGAGCCATTATCACCGGAGGAACTAAAGCAAATCCTGTCGCAATCAAAAGAAAATGAGGATGATGACTGCCTTATGTGTGGTTCTTAATTCATTTTAAATCAGTACTTTACATTCCAATGTTAATTTAATGTTATGTAAAAGTTTGATAATTGTTAATTTATAGTTAACTTTATGTTATAGAACTGACAATTATGAGACATTTATTGCTTATTCTTACCCTTGTTCTTACTACAGTATCCCTCTGTGCGCAAGAGCAAAAGATAATTACTAAAGAAGACAACAATACTTTTAAAGTAGTTTATTTAAATGAGGATGGTAATATTATGCAACAAGGTTTTATAAAGAATAATAAACTTCACGGTAAATGGTCTAGTTTTAATAAAACTGGAATTAAAATTATTTCTGGTCAATATGAAAAAGGAAAAAAAGTAGGAAGATGGATTTTCAGAAATAATGGAAAAATTAAAGAAGTAGAGTACTCTGACAATACAATTGTTGATGTAGTTAACTGGGATACACCAGTAACTCTTGGTACAGTGAACGATTAGATTTTTATCTCACCCTTTTTCTTAAAATTAATATGATTTCTTACTATCATTAAAGCTACAATGGCTAGGGTAATTATAATACCAATTAATCCAGTTGAGTGGATAATGAAAACAATTAATCCACAAATTGAAAAAGCAGAAAAGGCTGTAAAAAACCAACCACCAATAACACTCACTACTCCTGATACTCTGTAAACTGCACTATTATTAGTCCAAGCTCTGTCAGATAAAGATGTCCCCATTGCTACCATAAAAGTAACATATGTTGTTGAAAGGGGTAATTTATATGATGTTGCAACTGATATTAAAATTGCTGCAATTACAAGGTTTAAGCTTGCTCTTAATTTATCAAATGATGGCCTAGTTCCATCAATAGATTTTTCAATATTTAGATTTGAATTAAATTTAAAAGATTGATTAATCTTATGTAAAATATTATCTGGGATAATTTTAATGAATACTTTATTTAAACTCAATCCAAAATTTACAAGTAGTCTTCCAATAAAATTAGATTGAAATTTCTCATCTATTTCATTCTGATTTGATAAGTCCAAGCTTGTCTTAACAACATTCTTTGCTTTAGATGAAAACCATAAAGTAACTACCATAATTAAACCAGAGATAAAAAGATAGATAGGTGGTGTATTAACTTTCTCTGATAATGATATCATAGAAAACTCAGCAGCACTTATAGATGAAGATGACCAAGATTGAAAAGATTCTATTGCAGCAATTGGAACTCCTATAAAATTTACTAGATCATTTCCTGCAAATGCTAGTGCTAATGAAAAGGTGCCAATTGCAATTATAATTTTATAAATATCAAGCTTAAACAGTTTACAGATTAAAAAAGATATAAGAAACCAAAAGATTAAACTTATAATCCAAAACAAAATAATATTTGAGTCAATAAATTCATTTATCGTCATATTATTTAAAGCGGAGTAACTCTCTGAGGAATAAGGTGTCCCCTTAATTCCTTTAATTAAAATAAAATTTATAATAGATGTAAAAGAGAGTGAACCGAATATTGAATTCAGCAGGATGCTTTTTGACTCAAAATCAAACGTTAAGACTAATCTTGATAACCATTGAATAATTGCACCAATAGAAAAGGCAACCAAAACAGATAGGAGAATTCCTATTACAATTTCTGTGGCTTTTTGAACGTTAATATAATTTTCAATTTCTGCCATATTTCCATCTGAACCCATAATTTTTATAATAGACATAATTACTGCAGCTCCAAGTAACTCAAAAACAATTGATACAGTTGTAGAGGTAGGCAGACCCCATGAATTAAATAAATCCAGAATTAATATATCTGTAATCATTACCGAAAGGAAAATGATTATGATATCACTAAAGAAAAAAGCTTCAGGGTTAAAGATTCCTTTCCTTGCAATTTCCATCATCCCACTCGATGAGATTGCACCGATTGCAACTCCTAAGCTTGCAAGAATCATTATGTTTTTAAAAGAAATTACTTTAGACCCAATCGCAGAGTTTAAAAAATTAACAGCATCATTGCTTACACCTACAATTAAATCACTAATTGCTAAAAAGATTATTATTCCAATTATAAATATATAAGCGCTTTCCAATTGAATTATTTATTCAAATTTAGAACTTTATACTATAACCCAGAGAAAAACTTTGTCCTGGATTATATATTGAAAAAGGACTTGTCTCAATATTGTAGTAGTCATATTCACTCTCTCTTTTTGAATTCAACAAGTTTTCAGCCTTAAATGTTAAACTTTGATCCAAGTTTTTCCCGAAACTTTTTGAAACATTTATATTTAAATTATGGAAAGGAAGAGTGTATACATCTGGTAAGTTACCAATCCCAACTACCTCTAAAGTCTTTCCTTGAACATTATAATATGAACCAATCTCTATATTTTTTTCAAATAGATTGTAAACTAAGCCAAGATTAATTAAATATGGAGATTGACCCTGAAGTTCTCTTGATTCATCAATTTCTTTATCTGGATTGCTAATTAGCCTTCCCTGATATTCAGCCTCACTCATGGTTTGGATTGACTGAATAACAGATGTGTTTAAATTTAAGGATAACTTATGATTATCATTATTTAAAATATCTTTTCTATATTCTAATTCTATCCCATATACAGATGCCTCTTCATTGTTTCTAACTATAAAGACACTTGGTTGATTTGCATCAAATGCTGTAATTTCAATAGGGTCACTAAATTGTTTATAGAAAGTACTTATAGCAAAAATTTGATTTCCATCGCTATAAGATTCGTATCGTAGATCAAAATTGTTAATATATGTAGGATTAACATCAGGGTTTCCAACAAAATATCTTTCTGTGATAGGATCATATATTTGTGCTGCAGAAATTTCTTTAAATGTAGGTCTTGCTGTAGTTTTTGAATAAGAAATCCTTAAATTTCTATCATCGTTAATTGTTCTAATTACATTTAATGAAGGATATAAATCTTTAGTATCAATTAATTTTTCATTGTTAAATTTTATAGCTTCTATATTTTCTCCAGTATATTTTACTAAATAGTTTTCAAATCTAAGTCCAATAGTTGATTTCCATTTATCAGACAATATAAGCTCTGAGGATATATACCCTGCAAATGTTTGACCTGAAGATTCATATTGATTTGTTCTTTGAAAATCTCCTTTAATATAGGAACCCTGATTTGTATCTAGATCATATATGAAATTAGAGGCTAGAATATTATTTGCATCTCCACCTAAAACAGAGCTTAACCCTCTGTAAGCAATTCTATAATCGTCAGTTTCGAAGTCTCTTTGTTTATAAGTAAAAGAACTACCAAATTTAATTTTACCTTGAATTTTTTCACCCTTTAAGTCAAGATTGTATTGAATCTTGGATGAAATAACATCCTCTTTTAAAGACCTCCATAATCTTGTAGGATTTTGAGTTGTATTTGGGGAAATTAGTTTATTCCCATTTGGAGCGATCTCAAAAACTGTTTTTTTGAAGTCTTTATCATACACTCTTGCAATTGATGGGGCAATTTTTATGTCTAAAGAAGAATTACCGCCATTAAATATATGTTGAGATGAAAAAGGCAGAGATAGAATATTTCTATCTGTATAAGTTAATATACTTGCATCACCATTATATGGGTTCTCAATGAACTCTTTGTAGTTACCTTTTATTGCTCCAGATTCTCCTGATTTAATTGCAAGAAGATTCAACTTATATTTTGAATTGGTGGTTTTAAGTGAAATACCTAAAAGAGCACTTCCAAGATTTTTTACTTGCCCAAATTCCCCAACTTGTTCACTATAAGGTTCAAGAGGTTTATTTATGTTCTCTTTCTCAACAGTACCATTAAAAAAACTCTCATAATATTCATAATCTCTTTTTAAACTTAACGATGCAATGTATCCAATGGATTTTGTATCTGATAAATTATATTGATTACTTGCAGTCGCACCTATACTGTAGTTTAAAAAACTTTGAAACCTTGATGCATCCATTGTAGATTCCAACTTTTGAGTTAGAAATCTTGTCAGCACGGATTGACCAATATTAAAAGTTTCAGGAAAAGGAATCTCTTGTTTTGATGATAATGGGTTATCAAAGTATCCATTATCAAATCCTAGAAAATTAAATGCTTCATTTTCATTACCAATAAAGTTATCGTTCAAATTCATATCAGGATTATATGAACCACGAATTGAAAAGCTGTATTCTGGAAGTACAGAAAAATCCTTAAGAATTACATCAACAATACCACCTGTGAAATCAGAGTTTAGATCTGCACTAGCAGATTTACTTATAAGAATATTATCAAGAAGATTTGTTGGGAAAATATCTAGTTGTAATGTGTTTTTATCTGGATCAAGACCTGGAACTTCTAGTCCTCCTAATAGTGTTTTCGAATATCTATCTCCAAGACCTCTTACGTAAACAAATTTTCCATCTTGAACAGAAACCCCTGGTATTCTTTTAATAGCTGATGCAAGGTCACTATCTCCAGTCTTTTGGATTGATTGAGCTGATAAACCATCAATTAAATTAACTGCTCTTTTTTGAATTAACAAAACTGAAGCTTCTGTATTATTTTTTGCTGTTGTTGTAACAATAACTTCGTCTAGACTATTAGAAGCAGGTAAAAGAGTAGCGGTTAATGTATACTCTTCATTCTGACCCACTATTACATCTATAATCCTTTTTGAGTCATATCCAACAAATGAGAACTCTAATATATAAGTTCCTTTAAGAACTTCAAATGTAAATGCACCATCAAAATCTGTGGAAGTACCATCAATATTCTCCCCCTCAGCAGTTAAAAGAAGTACATTTGCAAAAGGAAGTAATTCATTAAATTCACCATCTATTACTTTTCCAGTAATAACTGATTGTGAAAAGATAAAATTAGTAGATAAGAGTATTAAAGCTATTAAAGTTTTTTTCATATTATTTTTAAAAAAAATTGCCCATTAAATAAAACGGGCAATTTTATAAATTATTCAGTTTACTATTAATACTCAATATATAATTACTGAGTAAGTTTATACCACATTGTCCATGACATTACAGACGTATCAGCACCTACTGAACCACTTGTTACTACAGAGGCCCATGCTGGTGCATCACCAGTCGTGCCAGTAGTATTAGCAAGTATAGTTGCTAATGTACTTGTAGTTGCAAATTGGAAATTTTTAAAAATTAATTTATTCTTAGCATTTTCAGTTGCGCTGGCATCATATGTGTCAGAGTCAATGCCCTCAATGGTTTGCCCATCCATTGTTGTATATAAAACGTTTTCAGTAGTCCCTGTAGCATCTGATTTCCAATGACCAAGCTGATCAGTTTTCTCAGTATTACCAGCAACTCCTATAAAGGTTACATTTTTAAGAGTAAATTGACCATCTCTTTCATCGGTACTATCCTCAGTTCCATCAATTTCAAAAATATTATCACCAGAAGCTTTCATTTGAACAGCAACATTATCTATTGTACCTGCATACCCCTCATCCAAATCAACTGCATCATCACTTTGAGCCCAGATAGTAAGGTTAGTAACATTAACACTACCACCAAATATTTCAATTCCATCATCATCACTTCCAACAATTTCAATGTTAGTTACGGTAGTTCCAGAACCAACTCCTCCTAGGGTTAAACCTTGAATTTCATCACCATTTCCCAATGCAGTTCCACTGTGTCTAATTGATATATAATTTAGAGTTCCAGATGAGTCAGCACCCAGGGATCCTCCATATTTTGTCCAATCATAACCAGTCGCAATTCCTTCTATATCATCTTCTCCACCATCTTCACCAACAGTTGCTTGGCCTAATATAATTATACCTCCCCATTTACCTGTATCAGTAGCAACTCTATTAGGACTAATTCTATCAGTGTTAGAATATGAAAGCTGATCAGCTTTATCTGTAAATACAATTGGGCTCTCTGCCGTACCGTCTGCAATTAAAGTCCCACCTTTAGCGATTACAAGTGCAGTGGCGTCAGTACCTTGACCATCTTCAGCTTTAATAATGGTCCCCTCTTGTATAGTAAGTGTTCCACCATTTCTAACAACAACTTTACCGTTCATAACCCAGATTCTATCATTTGTCCATGTCTGTGAATCGTCAATGAAGAAAATTCCACCACCACCTACTGTTTCAGTTTCTGGTGCTGCAGCTGGAACCTCAACAGTTACTGTTTCGGTTACTGTTTCAGTTACTGTTTCGGTTACTGTAATAGTTTCGTAAATAATTTCAGGATCCTTTTCACAAGAAAGAAATAAGATTCCTGAAGTAAGTATTAAAGAATAAATTTTATTTTTCATTATATATATTTTGTTGAATTTATGATACTCAAATATATCCTCTTAATCATGTAATCAATTTAATTTACCGTGAAAATATTATTACTAAACCGTTAAAAATTAGGTGCTTAATGTTAAATTAATATTAACTGAACTTCTTCATAACCAATATAATAGAGATAAGAATATTTGGATTTAAATGGAAAAAATTTATACTTTCGCCATAAATTACAGTTAATATGTCCAAGTTTGGAGAGTTATTAGATGAGAAAAAGCCATTACTACTCGTTTTTTTTAGTGAGTTTGATGAGTTATCTAATAATCTACACCCTATTTTAAAGGATGTTGCTGCTGCGCTTGGGGATAAGGGAAAAGTAATTAAAATAAATACTGAAAAGAATATTAAACTTTCGGAAGCATTAAGAGTGAAAGTCATCCCGACTTTAATGATCTATAAATTTGGAGAAATGGTATGGAGACAAAGCGGTGATCAAGATGCTAACACACTAATAAGTTTAATGAAAGACCAGCTTAACTAGATTGTAAATATTTTGTTGAATTTATGTTTATGAGTTAGTTAAGCTTTTTTTATTCAATCATCCTAGCTAACATATCTTTTAGATTCTTATCATATTTATTGTATGCATCAATATCATATACTTCTATTTGATTTATTAGCCTACTGTACTGGTTGATATCAGATGTTATGCCCTCCAAGTAATAGACCTGTTCATCCTCATCAATATTTGAGAAAACAGAGACTCTTCTAATCAATTGCTCTTCAATCTTATCTATCACACTCATTGAGTATTCAACTTCATTTAATTCTAGAAGTGAAACTAAAAAGTTTGATAGAGAAATATAATAATCATATTCACCATATATATAGTTAAACTGCTCAGAGCTTGATATAAAACTTTTTATTTGATCAGCTAGAATCTCTCTTTCACCAGATTCTTGAATTGTTTCAATTAAGTTTCTAAACCTCTCGATATCTGAAATAATTTCCTCACCTACATCATACTGATTAAAAATCTCAAGCGAAGAAAAATAACTTAATCTATCGGAATATTTAAAAGATAATTTTTGAACTATTTTTTTTACTTTCTCACTCTTTCCTATATCATAATAGGATTTGACTAGTGGTGTCCAAAGACTGTAATATCCATAATAATCAATTGGCATTTTAGAAAAAGCCAAATCTAATATCTCTTCAGCTTTTTCGTATTCTCCCTCTGAAATTAACTTTTCAGACAATCTAGATAGATTACCTCTAAAAGAAATACTATTTTTTCTTGTTTCAGGATCGTGATATATCTCATCACTTTCAGAATTACCCCAAGACCATTTTTTCACAATATCATACATTAAATCTGAGTCAATCCTCCCCATTTCATATGGGTTATTTTCAATTGAAGTTTTTATAGGAACTAATTTATAGACAAGTCCGTCGAGTTGAAGATAATCTTTCATCCAAATATATTCAGACTCCTCGTAGCTACCTCCGGTAAAATAAATTGGTCTTTCCCAATTGTTGTTAGCAAGGATGTCTAACATCATTATTTGATTTTTTGTAATAATAGACTCAGGTAAATCTATGTCAATGTAATCTAGGATTAGATCACTATCTTTTTCTTTGACTAGTCCACTTTTAATTACATTTTCCTTATTTACGGGGAGTCTGATCTTATTAGTAGGATAGAATACTGTCTCAAGTGCATTTTCTGGATAATCGCTTGTATCTCCTCCTGATTGAGTAATTAAATTTCTATATTTTGTTCTTGGATTATCACTTGCTACCCAATCAACAAAATCATTTATATCCCACCTAATAGAATCTAATAAGTTCTCATATCTTATATAATCTCTTACACCAAAAGCATATTGTGCATGTTCCATTTGTGATGGAATTGGACTGCTTTCATATGCTCTTCTTTTCATTTGATCAATATACCAGTCTGTTGCTAAAAGGCTAGTATTTATAGTTCTAACATCTGTTCTAAACTCCTCAATTTCTTGAGCATACCATAGCGCAAAAGTATCATTGTCACCTATAGTAAAAATCATTGCATCTTTATCTTCATCTATAGATTGTAGATATGCTTTAGAAATTGATTGAGCTGTATATCTGTCTGACCTGTCATGATCGTCCCAGTTATTATATCCCATAAGAAAAGGAACAGCAGCGATACATAATACATAAATAATTGACCTTGAAACTTTATTTTCATATTTATGAATATAGTTCATGATCGCAGTGAATCCCATTCCTATCCAAATAGAAAAAATATAAAAGGATCCAACTAATGCATAGTCTCTTTCTCTAGGTTCAAAGGGTCTTTCGTTTAAATAAAATTTTAATGCAAGTCCTGTAAAGAGAAAAAGTAAAAGCAGTGTCCAAAAAGATTTGATGTCATACTTGTAGCAATACATCAAACCAATTACTCCCAGTATTAAAGGGAGGAAAAAATATGTGTTTCTGGCCTTGTTGTTTTTTTGGTCTTCACTAAGTTCTGATTGATTACCTAGTCTTAGCTGATCTATAAAATTTATTCCACTTATCCAGTTTCCGTCAAGAATATTGTATTCACCCTGAACATCATTTTGTCTTCCTGCAAAATTCCACAGAAAATATCGCCAATACATGTAATTAATTTGATATGAGAATAAGAAATTAAGATTATCAAAAAGTGAAGGCTTACTTATATTAAGGTATGGACCAATAGATCTGAAGAACTCATTATAATCATCTCCAGAAAGTTCTCCTTGTAGTTCTCTACTTTTAAACTCATTGACACTCTCTACAATAACCTCTTCGGATTTATATCTATCTAGTATTTCAAATTTTAAGGGTTTTGTAAAATTCATGTAATTTCCTGCATGACTTGAACTCCAAAGTCTAGGTATGAGTCCTCTGTGATTAGAGTTTGAATTTATCTCAGAATCTTTCCAGTAATTAACAATTTTATATTTATTTGTTTTATA
>ENA-OSEY01001288-OSEY01001288.1-marine-metagenome-genome-assembly--contig:-NODE-1288-length-17576-cov-5.131950_pt1 | contig 17576 bp, 17 predicted proteins | sample MGYA00248465_ERZ534230 | MGnify/ENA primary metagenome ERZ534230 (study PRJEB26409, sample SAMN06344110) | marine metagenome | isolation source: Sea water from surface | place: Atlantic Ocean:Southern...
ATAGTAAATTTTGTGCGTCGAGAGTACGGCAGTGTGATCGGAGATACTACCGCGGAAAGAATAAAAATGGAAATCGGTGGTGCTTTTTTGGCAAAGGAAGTTCGAGAGATAGAAGTCAGGGGAAGAAATCTTGCAGAGGGAGTCCCCAAAAGTTTTATTCTAACCAGTGACGAAGTTTTAAATGCCTTGCAAGAACCCTTGGTAGGTATGGTTCAAGCTGTCAAGAGGGTGCTCGAACAATCTCCTCCTGAATTGGCCTCCGATATAGCAGAAGCAGGTATTGTCTTGACAGGAGGTGGAGCTCTGTTGAGAGATCTCGATAAATTACTTAATCATGAAACAGGGTTGCCTGTCGTTGTCGCAGAAGAACCCCTCACATGCGTTGCGAGAGGCGGCGGTGAATTTTTGGATATGATGGATAATAGAAAGTCGCGCAATATTGAGTTTTAAGTAATTTCGAAGTAAGTTTGCTCGCTGATCATTAGGAGTTCAAAGATTAGAAATCCTTCAGTTAAGTTTTTATCAGTTATAAAGCGGGCTGCGATTCTCATAATTGTTGGATTCATCCTTTTAGTTCTTAGTCGCAAAACCACCTTACTCACACCAGTTGAAAAATTGACTGAGCATCTACTGATTCCAATTCATTACGTTGCAAGTATTCCTGAGAAGATCTCTTTGGGAGTCTCGAAATTTATTTTTAATAATCCAGATTTGGAAACTGAAAATCGGCGTCTTATTCAGGAAAATTTGTTATACAAGGGTAAAGCACAAAGACTCGGAGAGTTAGAGGCAGAGAATATAAGTTTAAGATTGCTCCTCAATGCATCTGAGTTGCTTATTGATACTATTTTAGTTACCGAGGTTATAGGTGTGTCTGCAACACCCAGAGTGCACAAACTTAGAATAAATAGAGGACGGCAAGATAATATATATGTTGGACAACCAGTACTTGATGCTGAAGGGCTAATGGGTCAGGTTGTAGAAGTTTACGAAAAATTTAGTTCAGTTTTGTTAATAACAGATAGCACGCACGCCCTCCCCGTTAAGGTGTTGAGAAATGGGACGAGATCCGTTGCAGAGGGTATATCAGATTTCAATACGATGAAGTTGAGATTTGTATCTCCTACTTCCGATATAAAAGTTGGTGATAAAATTGTTAGCTCTGGCTTAGGTGACAGATTTCCTGCAGGTTATCCAGTGGGTATTGTTACATCCAGCGATCATAAGACGGGAGCCAATTTTGTTGATGTTGAAGTGGAACCCTCAGCACAGATGAATAAAAGTAAACATTTGTTACTTGTATTTGATGGAAGAAAAACTGATGGACAAAAGTAAAAATCTTTTTAAGTATGTGTTTTTCTCGGCAATGATCGCTATTGTTTTACAACTAGTACCAGTAAACGATTATTTTGCTTACCTCAAACCCAATTTCTTATTATTAATGAATTTGGGTTGGATTATTTTTATGCCACACAAATTTGGAGTGATGTTTGGCGCTTTAAATGGCTTGATCTTTGATTTCATCTCTGGAGTTCCAATAGGGATAAATATGATTTCTTTCACACTTCTCTCTGCGATGGTCATTTATTTATCTGGATGGTTGTCATATTTTTCTTTGAATCAACGCACTGTATTTATTTTCTCTGTTGTTGTGCTTTTTGAGTTACTTGTAAGTACTTTTTATCTTTCTATTGAGATACCTATCGATATTGCGCACATCTTTTTGATATCGATTACTTCATTAGTAGTCTGGCCTCTAATAGATATTTGGATAGGTAGAGTCTGCAAAGTTAATAAAATTTGACTTATTAACGTAATAAATTTTATTAATTTGCTTCATTTATATTTGTTTAGTTTTGGATTAGATTTGTTTAAATTGAGTATACAAGAGAGAATTCACGCTTAAGTCGAATCGCGGATAAAAATCCAATGGGATTGTTAAACAACAAACTTAAAGACAAAAAAACAATCGCTGTATTTTTTGGTTTATTTATTTTTGTAACACTGATGGGCTATCAAACAAAAAATAGCGATCTTTCAAGTTTGTATAAATCTTACATAGAAAATCAGATTGCTGAAGTTTTGGGTTTAACCGCTGAGATAGGTGAGTTTGAAATAGATTGGTTGGATTCATCGCCATTAATTATTATTGATCGATTAGATTTAAGGAGATCTGACCTTCAAACAAACATTTTGCTGGAGAATTTGGTTTTAAATATTTCCTTAAGTGAAAGCTTTCTTAATATGCAAATCATCATTAGTGACTTTAGTGTAGATGGAATTTCAGTGGGCTTAAATACATTTTCAGGACCAAATCAATTAGATGTTTATGGAACTCTTGAGCTGGAGAAAAGTGAGAACTTCCAAAGGGCTTTGCTCTCCTTTTTTGATGATAAAAATAGAAAGGTTGGCGATGCTATTATCGAGGCTCAAGGAACGTCATTATTCAGTAAATCGAGTGAAATCCAGGGTTACTTTAGGCTATCCGACATTAATTTACCCAAACTTCTCTTCGCTGAGGATCAGCCCAATGTAAATAAAGATGATAATGTTTTCGTGAGTGATCTTAACTTAGAGGTTTGGTTTAAAGCGAGTAGTCAAGAGAGCCTGAGCTTTAATGCTCAAGTTATTGCTCCGAGAATTTCGGGATTTGGAACATATTCAAACATAAATATAAATGATTTTATGGTTCGATTTGATGGCTCATATGACCTCGAAAGTCATTGGAGATTTAATTTCAATGAGCTATCGTTTAGAGGGCATGATTTTGAGTTTGCATCTCTCGGTGGATTTTTTGAAAGTAAATATGATTCCTCACAGAATGTTCGATACTTATTTTTTGAATCACTGGACATTGAGAATTTGTCAAAATTTACAGAGCACTCAAATCTGTCGCAAGCAAGATTTGTAAAGGACCTTCTCGATTTAAATCCACGAGGAAAACTTGATAAATTTCTTTATGAAGAGGGTCAGCTTGATACAAAGATAAAATCTAGCCTAGTTGATTTCTCAATGAATGCTAAAAACAGGATCCCTGGGATTAAAGACTTAGATGCAGTCATTAATTTAAATCTAAATGACAAGGTGTTTAATCTGATTGTGTCTGATTCAAACGGTTTAAGCATAAATTTTCCTAATCTATTTAGTAACCCATTATATTTTGGATCCATGGATGGTTCGTTAAATCTTAACTTCGATTCAAATCAAAATCATCAGATGAATCTAAAAGCGCTTTTCAAAGCCAAGTCTGAAGTCGGTCAAGCGTCAGTAATGTATGAATATAGACAGACCTTGAATGAAGACACGAATCGTTTTTCTCAATTAAGTATTGGCGGTTCAGATCTAGATCTCTCAAAATTCGATCTATATTTACCGAAAAATTTAAATAAAAATCTTACTTCTTGGCTTAAAAATACAAATCTTGAAGGTGACTTAAAAAAGTTTAGTTTGTTACAGAAAGCAAGCTTTCAAGATAGTGCTCTTGTGGATAGGACAACGCAGTTATTGCTCAACACCAATGACATGTTTCTAACTTATTCAAAACAGTGGCCGCCGCTTACAAAAACTGAGGGTATATTTTTCATTGACGACAAAGGTTTTTTTGGGGATGTGAATAGAGGTAAGTTAGATGATGTAAGTATTGGTTCTGCCACAATATTGTTTGGTGATTTAGTTGGTGTTGATTCCTACACAGATAGAATTTCCATTGACGGAGAAATTTTTGGGAGAGCCCAAGATGCCGTAAGCACAATTACTAATACCCCATTAGCAAAAAATTTCGAAGCCATTTTAGGCTGGGAATATTCTGGAACCATACGTTCAAAACTAAATTTGCAAATACCTCTTGCCAATTCATTATCAGGTTATAAAAACAGAAAATACGATATTAAATCGACTCTCGATAACGCAAGTATGAAAATTTCAAAGACGCCAATTTTGATTTCAGGCATATCGGGAGATGTTTTCTATACAAACTCTGATGGATTTAAATCAGAGTTTCTCGAGGGAGTATATAAAGAAAAATCGTTTAAGATGAAGTTTCTAAGAGATTACGATATTCAAAAGGTATCTTTTAACACTATGATTGAACCTTCGACTATCTCTGACTTTCTTGATTATGACTGGGATAAATTGATTAGTGGAATTATAAAGTTAGATGGTGAAGTTTTGATAAACAACCGCTTGAATCATTCTCTTGTGAATTCTGAATTGGACGATTTAGTGACTGTCACACTTTTTAGTGATTTTGAGCAGAACTTAATAAGGTTACCGGCAGTTGCAGAGTCGCTCTTTGATGGTAAAGATAAAATAATGCTTTCATTCAACTTCAATCCTGCGTTACACGAGTTAAGAGTTGATTACGGAGACAAAACCAAAGGTGTTTTTAAATACGAAGATCAAGATTTAATAAGTGGTGTCATCAGTTATGACCAAGCTTTAATTTCACCAAAAAGAGGCGAACTTCTCTTTCTCGGTAATTTAGAGGCTCTTAAATATGACAAGTTTGAAACAACATCAAATATGTCTGATTTTTTCTTTGATTCTCAGTTAACTCCAACAGTTGATTTGAAAATTGGCCAACTTGAATTAGGCATTCTTCAATTAGAAGATCTAGTTTTGAATGCAAAACCTGATAAAAACAAGATAAATATTGAATTGAGAAGTGAGGATATAAGTGGAATTGTGCAGTTATCTCAAAAAAATAAAATGCCGCCAAAACTATATTTTTCTGAGTTTGAAATTTCGCAATTTATAGATAGAAATAAAAGATCGATAGAGGATTTTGATCCAAGATTAATCCCTCATCTGGATGTTAGTATTAAAAATCTCTCATTTGAAAATATAGCATTGGGAGAATTGGGTTTTAAGCTTCGTGGCGAAAAAAACAAGACAGTTTTTAAAGATATCAATGGAGAGATATTCTCTTTAAATATTAAATCTGATGAAGAAACATCATCGAATTTTGTTTGGGGTTATGATGGCAAATCTCATCATAGTGAATTTTCTGGTCTAATTTCATTGGGAAATGTAGAAAATTTATTCAGCGAATTTGAGGTACCAACTGCAATAGATAGCGAGTCAGGAAGTTTAGAATTCTCATTAATTTGGAACGAAAAACCGTGGGAAATTAAAAAAGATAATGTTAACGGTAATCTACAAATTGATCTTTTTGATGGAAGTTTTTACAACACATCCACGGGTGCAAACACAGCATTAAAATTAATAAGCTTAATTAATTTTGCAAATTGGTTAAAGCGATTAAGATTAGATTTCTCTGATGTGGTGGACGAAAATCTACCTTATGATCATCTTTTTGGAGACATATCCTTAAAGTCTGGTATTGCGTCACTTGACACGCCTCTGAAAATGATAATGCCTTCAGGTAGGATGTCTCTATCAGGTGATATTGATGTTTTGAATGAATCTGCTGATGCAACATTGATTGCAACGCTTCCTGTTGCTACCAATTTACCTTGGGTTGTAGCTTTGATGGGTAGTGTTCCTGCTGCAGCAGGCGTTTTCATTACAAGCAAGATTGTTGAGAAGCAAATGAATCGACTCTCAAGTATTCGGTACAGTATGCAGGGTGAATGGGATGATCTTGAAGTTAAAGCTCAAGAGATCTTTGCGGCACAACCTTAAAAGTGAAAAAATGTCAGATTAATAGTAAAGCGGATAGACCAAGGAAAGACACAAAACCAACCACATCTGTAATCGTGGTGAGAATGACAGACCCCGCGACTGCGGGATCTACTCTAATTCGCTTTAAAATAATTGGTACTAATGTTCCTGATAACGCAGCAGCCGTTAAATTTATAATCATTGCCGAACCCACAATTACCGCTAACATAAAGTTTTCAAACCAAATTGAAACAAGGATTCCTGTGACAAGCGAAAAACAGAGGCCGTTTAAAATACCCACGGCGAACTCTTTGCTAAATAGCCAACGAACATTTTGTTTTTCTATTTGACCGAGTGCCATTCCACGCACCACAACAGTTAATGTTTGACTTCCAGCGACTCCCCCCATGCTTGCCACAATAGGCATTAAAACCGCAAGAGCAACTAGCTCTTCGATTGCATCTTGAAATATACCTATCGCAGATGATGCGATAATGGCTGTAATCAAATTCAGTCCGAGCCACAAGCTTCTTTTTGGAGCCGTTTTTTTAACGGATAAAAATGTATCTTCAGAATCTTGCAGTCCTGCCATCGCAAAAAGTGAGTGATCAGCCTCGTCTATAATCACATCTACAACATCATCTATCATGATTTGCCCGAGTAAGTAAGAGTCATTATCAACTACCGGTGCAGTAACAAGATTAAATAGTTTGAAAGTTTCAGCGACCTCTGAATCGGATGCATTTACATCAATTATCTGACAATTATCCTCCATCAATTGGTAAACCATTTTGGTAGCAGATGATGTAAGAAGGGTATTGATCGGGAGAATTCCAATGAATTTATCGGATCTGTCGACAACAAAAATATTGTCAAAGTTATTAGGAATATTGTCAAATCTTCGTAAATATCGGAGGACAAGTTTAACAGTTATATCCGGTCTTACTGTTATCACATTTGGATCCATCAAGCCACCAGCAGTATTTTCTGGATATGTTAATACCTTCTCAATTCGGTACCGATCTTGTCCTGACATTCGATCCAAAACAGCAGGTATCATTTTTTCAGGAATATGTTGGAGTATGTCGACAACATCATCTATGTCCAATCCTTCGGTAAGGAGTGCAACAGAAGACGCATCCATATCTTCTAAAATTTCATTTTGGATTTCATCAGAGAGGTCATGGAGTGCTAAACCAGATAACTTTGAATCAACTAAACTCCAAAGAATTTTTCTAAATTTTGATGGTGTACTTTCTATTTGAAGTGCGATTTCTGGAGGTGTTAATTGATTAAGACGCTGTTTTACAGAATTTAAAGATTCTGAATCTATAGAGTTTTCAAAATGCGTGAATAAGGTTTCTAATTTCATTAATATTTTAACTTTGATTTATATTACATTTTCAAATCTCTTTCGATCGCTTGAGGATGGTATTCCCAAGCCCTCCCGATACTTAGCAACAGTTCTTCTGGCAATGTTAATACCTTGTTCTTTGAGAAGTTCGGTTAGTTTGTTGTCACTCAATGGTTTATGAGGTACTTCTGCGTTTATTAGCTCTTTGAGGATAGCGCTCACGGCAGTCGATGAGCATTCACCCCCAGTAGCGGTCGCGACATGACTTGAGAAAAAGTACTTTAACTCGTAAATCCCCCTTGGAGTAGCGAGATATTTAGAGGTTGTAACTCTTGATATTGTTGATTCATGAAGATCTAGTTTTTCTGAAATGTCAGACAGGATCATAGGCTTCATAGATACAGGTCCATGCTCAAAAAAATCTTCCTGTAGCTCTATAATGCAATTAACTACTTTGAGAAGAGTTTCATTTCTGCTCTCAAGACTCTTTATAAACCATTTTGCCTCAGTAAGACTATCCTTAAGATATTGATTTTCTTTGCTGTTGTCAGATTGTCGTATTAAATTTTTATAGGTTTCATTTATTCGCAATCTGGGATTATGATCATCGTTAATTATTGCTCTCCATTTATCTGACGTTTTGATTACATATGCATCAGGAGTAATGTATTCTGTGTCATTCTCTTGTAAGAATTCTCCAGGATATGGATTCATACTTCTGACCAAACTAATCGCACCCCTCAGTTCATCCAATGATAGTTGTGTTTTTTTCAGAAGCTTATCGGTATTGAGTTTGCCTATATCTTCCAAGAATTGCAGAACTAAAATTTTTGCTTGTTTTAGGAATGGTGTGTCTTGAGACAATTGGTTAAGCTGAATGAGCAAACATTCTTTAAGATCTCGTGCATAAACTCCCGGAGGATCAAATTGCTGTAACCTAGTCAATACGGTCAAGATTTCCGACTCATATTCATTATTATTTTCATCTAGTTCCTCAAAAATTTCTGAAAGATTTTGAGTAAGTAGTCCATTATCATCAAGAGAATAGGTGAGCATCTCAGCAATGCTGAGATCTCTCGCATTGAGGTTCGTGAGATTTAATTGCCATAAAAGATGATCTTTAAGGGATTGTGTGACCTGATGAACTTGTTCAAGATTAATTTCACCTCTTATATTTCCATCATTATTGTTGATTCGAGCAATATCCTGAGTCTGCACACTGTAGTTGTCAAAATCAGAGTCCCAATCATTTTGATCAGTTTCTTGGGATAAAGGTTCTGTATTTTTTGAAGGTTCTTCTAATTCTTCAGCTATAAGATTAGATGTCTCTGTCAGAGTCTTTTCATCATTAGTTTTTTTAAGTTGGTGTTCAGCATCTTGATCTTCAGTTATCTCCTCCAACAGTGGATTTGAATAAAGTTGTTCAGTAATTTCTTGGCTGAGTTCTAGTGTAGAAAGTTGCAGTAACTTAATCGCTTGCTGCAGTTGTGGAGTCATTGTCAACTGCTGGCTGAATTTTAATTGCAACCCTTGTTTCATAACAATCGCTTTAACTAGACATAAGCAATTTTAATGCCATATGTTCCTATTAGGCAACTTTTCGATATGATAGGAGGCTATATTCTAAAATTGTCACCTAAGTAAACTTCTTGTACTCGCTTATTTTGAAGAATCTGCTTGCTTGTTCCCTCCGCTATAACTTTGCCTTCTCCAATTATGTAAGCCCTCTCGCATATATCAAGAGTCTCTCGAACATTATGATCTGTTATCAGAATGCCGATGTTTTTTTGTTTTAATTGGTAAATGACATTTTTAATATCATTAACAGAGATAGGATCAACACCAGCGAAAGGCTCATCTAAAAGTATAAATTTCGGATCAGATGCTATCGCACGAGCTATCTCTACTCGTCGCCTCTCTCCGCCTGATAAGCTTATACCCAGTGATTTTCTTATATGAGTTATATTGAATTCGTCTAAAAGCTCTTCAAGTATTGTATATCTCTGTTTTTTTGCGATAGATTTTTTTGTTTCAAGTATGGCGAGTATATTTTGCTCTACATTTAGGTTTTTAAATATCGAGGGCTCTTGAGGCAAGTAACCAATGCCTTTATTAGCTCTGCCATGAATGGGTAGTTTAGATATATCCTCTTTGTCTATGCATACACGGCCGTTGTTTTGATCAATGAGACCAACAATCATATAAAAGCAGGTGGTTTTTCCTGCACCATTCGGCCCCAATAATCCAACTATTTCACCACGAGCGACGTTCAATGAAATATCATTAACAACGAGACGTTTTTTGTATTTTTTTTGTAAGTTAGATGCTGTTAACACTTTAATCAGACACCTTTACTTTTGCTGGGTTGTCAACTGCGGGTATTAATAATTGAATTCTTCTATCCTCAAATTCATTACCTCCTTTCGCTTGCCATGTCTCAGATTTGAGATCATATTTTATTGAATCACCTTTTATTAATGTACCATTATTTTCTAATGCGGCTTCATTTTTGAGGCTGAGGATTCTTGAATCAATGCTGTACTCAATTTGTTTAGCTTTTGCTGAGACGAGCTCTTGATCTGACCGACTGTACTCAAAACTCGATGGAAAACCTTTGCATAGAATTGAACTAGCTTTTTTATTTTTATATTGAATTTCGACAGTATTAGCATATATTTTAATTTTGCCGTGAGTTATTTCCACATTACCTTCATATCGAGTCTGACCAGTTTTTTCATCTCTCTCAGCGTAATCAGCATTTACAGAGATTGGCGATCTGGACTCTTCATCAGCAAATACCGACAAATTGAGAAACAGAATAATACAAGCAAATATCTTACGGCACATAATATATTGAATTGATGCTCGATGATATTTTCGTTTTGCCATTACTCAAATTAATGGTAATACCCTTTCCTAAAATTTCGTAGTTTTCAGCAGTCAGAGAAAATTGACTATCACTAGATATTACCATGTCTGGCAAATTATATTGTATGGAGTGTGCAACTATATTTTGTTCCTCATCTTTGGTTTTGAGGGTGCCTTTTACCGAGTCAGAAAGTATTAATTCTTTTTTTGAGGCATCAAAAGTACCAAACTTTGATGACATTGAAAATCCAGAATAAATCGCTGACAAATCTTGGTTTGAACCAAAAGTTGAGGGATCGTAGAGTTTTATTATGTTTTCCCCATTTAGTATCTCAAGCTTTGAAGCATTCATTATTAGCACTTGGTTACCATTATTTGAAAAAATTTGAGTTGTTGAATCTGTTATGAAACTCTCGATTTGATCCTCCTGAAACACTGTTTCAATTTGCTTTTTTAGGAAGGATTCCGGTGGGGTATACCAAACATAAACAAACCAGCTGAGAATAAAAATTGTTATCAGGGTGTAGGATATTTTACGGATCATCATAAATATTCATCTAAAGATGACGATAATTTTTCTTGAGCCGTTAATATAAGTTCGGCAACTTCTCGAACGGCGCCATGACCACCATTATTTTCTGTCTTCCAAGCTGCTGATTTAATAACTTGTTCACTAGAGTCAGCCACACATAAACCTAGACCGACCATCTTTATGGTCCTTAAATCTGGCAAATCATCGCCTAGAAACGCAATTTGGTTGAGTTTCAATGATTGAGATATAATGAACTCCTGCAATTTGGAAGCCTTGTCTTTTTCACCCTGAAATATAGGACTTATATCTAGCTCATTTGCCCTTTGAGTAACAATGTCCGATTTTCTGGCACTTATAATGCCAACCTTGATACCTTTGTCTTGTAATAATCTAATCCCCTGACCATCTTTTACATTGAATACTTTAAGCTCTTCTCCTGATTTGCCAAAGTAAAGTTTGCCATCGGTTAGAACTCCGTCTACATCAAGGAATAGATATTTAATTCTTTTTGCACACTCAAGAATATGCTTTGGAATTTGTTTCATGTCGTTAAGCCATTTCTCAAGATATCGTGAAGATGAACTACTCCACAGATTTCGTCGTTTTCGGAGACCACAAGGGAGGTTATTTTTGAAATATTCATTATCTCCAATGCATCCATTGCTAGAGTATTTCTGGGTATTGTTTTTGGTGTTTTCGACATAGCTATATCGATTTTAGTCTTTTTTAAGTCCAATCCCGAATCAATGGATCTTCGGAGATCACCATCTGTAAAAATACCCAATAGCTCGTTTTTCAACGATACAATTAGGGTCATTCCTAAACCTTTTCGATTCATTTCAACGATTGCATCTCCTATAGATTGATCGACTAAAACTCTGGGTATTTCATCTTCGATGGACATGACTTCATTAACAGAAAGAGTTAACTTTCTACCCAAGGTTCCCGTAGGATGAGATTTCGCAAAATCTTTTTCTTTGAAATTTCTCGCTTCAAGTAGTGCTACGGCTAGCGCATCTCCTAAGACAAGAGATGCTGTAGTACTATTGGTTGGGGCAAGGTTGAGGGGACATGCCTCTTTATCCGATGGAATTCTGAGATTTACACTTGCATATTTTGTGAGCTCAGAGCCCTCGATAGCGGTCATGCTAATTATTTTGATATTCAGCTTTTTTAAGGCGGGCAGTATCGAGATGATCTCTGATGTGGCTCCTGAGTTTGAAATTATAATCGCCAGATCATTTTGGGTAATTGCTCCGAGATCACCATGCGTTGCCTCAGCGGGATGCAAAAAAAATGATGGAGTCCCTGTACTAGAGAGAGTTGCAGAGATTTTTCTGGCTATATGGCCGGATTTGCCCATGCCAATTAATAACACTCTGCCTTTTGTATCTAGAATTAGTTCACATGCCTCTCTGAAAGACTCATCAATTACTTGCAGTAAATTTCTTATAGTCTCATATTCTGACTTTATTGTTCGCTTCGCAGATGCAATGTGTTCGTTCATATTTATTCACTTAAAACTTTTCTCAATATTTTAATTGTTTGTACAGCTTAGATTAGAAGAAAAGAATCCCATAATAAAGTATGTAAATTAGAAGAAAAAGTATTCCTGAAAATCTTCCTATTGAGGGTTTTGTCGATTTATCCCTAATTTTTAATTTGCTCAATATAACTAATACCAACATGGTGGTAAGCATTGCCATTGATATGAAGTCTCTCCAGAATGTTTGAGAAGGTAATTCTGCTGGAGCGATTATCCCAGCAAGTGACAGAACTAGAACGATGTTAAAAATATTTGATCCGATAATATTTCCCAAGGCAATTTCATGACTATTTTTTAATGCGCTTATTAACGACGCTGCAAGCTCAGGGAGACTCGTGCCCAGAGCTATTATTGTCAAGCCAATAACTAGTTCTGATACACCAAGTAATTCAGCAATTGTTTGAGAGCTGTTAACTGTAAACTCAGCTCCAACGAGAAGAACTATAAGACCAATAAAAAAAGGTATTATTGCTTTACCGAAAGTTTTTTCATTATGAGCTGAAGTATTTTCTACCTCGTCTTCTAATTTTTTTTGGCTGTCTTTGAATGTTGATAAAAGATAAAAAGAGATTGGGATAACCATTAAAAAAAGAAATACGCTTTCTGATCTCCCAAGAGCGTTATCGAACAAACAGATACCCGCGAGGGCAGTGACAATAACTAAAATGGGTATCTCCCTTTTTATCAATGATTTGTTAAACGGTACTGCGCTTATGCAAGCGGTGAATCCCAGCACTAAGCCAACATTTGCGAGATTAGATCCAAGTGCATTTCCCACAGCCAAGTGAGTCGAGTTATTTAAAGCGGCATTTATAGATACACCAATTTCTGGCGCAGAGGTACCTATGGACACTATGGTTAAGCCAATGAAGATTTTAGGGACCCCAAAAATATTTGAAATTAATATACTGCCATTAATAAATTGAGTTGCACCCCATATCAAAGCGCAAAGGCTCATAATTAAAATTAGTAGTTCGATAAAAATATCCATGATCTTGACTTGGGAAACTCTATTTTCTCTAAATTTCAGGAATGTTATAGTGATACCTCGAAAATGTCAGTAATAAAATTTTCTTAGAGATTTAATATGGTTAAGAAAAAAATTAAAAATTTGCTAAGGGCAAAAGTTATTTTCTGTTGCTCCTTAGCTTTTTTAATAACACCATCTCTGCAGGGAGCAGAGATCAAAACAGAGTCATTTAGACAGAATCCATTCGAGAGCGTGGATAAAATGACCGAACAATTGTTAGACATAATAGAGATTTATAAGTCTGATTACCCTGATAATGAGGATGCGTATTTTTCATCACTTAATCAGCTTATGGGAGATTTTGTAGATTTTAATTTCGTAGCCCGAAGAGTCATGGGTAAATATCATTCTAATATCTCTCCAGAGCAAAGAAAGGACTTTATAGATGTTTTTAGGAGAGGACTTATAGAGTCATATGGAAGAGGATTGATGGCATATAGCAATGAGAATATTACGATTGTAAACAGGCAGGAGGTAAAGAGTCTAAAAAGGATAATTGTTAAGCAGGAGATAAGAGATTCTGTTTCCACATTTCCCCTTCAGTACCTTTTATTTAAGAAAAAAACAGATCAAACTTGGGTGATTGTCAATGTGTCTTTGAATGGAATAAACCTCACGAAGACCTTTGGAAGTCAATTTCAAAATTCAATGAAGAGGTATTCTGGTGATTTAAACAAGGTAATACAGGATTGGCTTTGACAAGCGAATCTTGATTCGCTTGAGTCGATCAGACCAGATATAGTTATGAATCAAAATGAGATTAACGATCTACTGAATTCGAACTTTAAAAATAGTGTTATCAAAGTGACATTGAAAGATAGTTACTGCAATATTTTTATTGCGAGTGATCAATTCAAAGGGCTATCAAAATTGAAATGCCAACAACTGGTTTATTCATATATTTCAGAACAAATAGCCAGTGGATCTATCCACGCCGTTGATTTAAAACTAATGACACTACAAGAGTATCGTGATGAAGATAGTCCCAAATAAAATAAATCCTTGTCTGGACTTATTTTGAACAAATTATGTATTCACGGAGGCAGACAGTTGCATGGGAGTGTAAGTGTCTCTGGGTCAAAAAATGCCGCTTTACCAATTTTATCTGCCTGCCTTTTGAGTAGTGCCGAAAATCATATATCTAATGTCCCAAACCTAAAAGATGTCGAAACTCTGATGAGTTTACTCAAAGCGATGGGAGTTAAAATATCGCAAACTGGAGCTTCAACTTACTGTATATCAGCAAAAAAACTGTCTAGTTATACTGCGCCATATAACCTTGTAAAAAAAATGAGAGCTTCAATTTTAGTATTAGGTCCATTATTGGCTAGATTTGGTTCGGCCATTGTATCTTTTCCAGGTGGATGCGCGATTGGTAATCGTTCAGTTGATATGCATTTGACAGGACTTCAAGCGATGGGAGCACAGATAATAATCGAGCATGGGTATATCAAAGCAGAGTCAGAGGGTCGTCTAAAAGGAACAGAAATCTATCATGACACCGTTTCTGTTGGTGCGACTGAAAATTTGATGATGGCAGCTGTTTTGGCAGATGGAAAAACCGTTATTAACAATGCAGCCAGAGAGCCTGAGATAATAGATCTTGGTAAATGTTTAATCAAGTGGGGAGCTAAGATTACAGGTTTAGGTAGTTCAAAAATAGAAATTGAAGGAGTTGAGAAATTGTCAGGAGGGACCTTCAAAGTCATGCCCGATAGGATTGAAGCTGCTACATACATGGCTGCTATCGCGTCGGTCGGCGGGAAGGTAACATTATTTAACGCAAACATTAACCATTTGAGTGCGGTGATCGCTAAATTAAAAGAGTCTGGTTTAAATTTTTTCTTGAAAGAGGATTGTATTGAAATAGAGATGTCAAATGAACAACCTAAAGCAGTTGATATAAAAACTGCACCTTATCCAGGGTTCCCTACCGACATGCAGGCGCCCTTCACCGTTATAAATGCTCTAGCTAAAGGAACAAGTGTGATAGAGGAGACAATTTTTGAAAATCGACTTATGCATGTGCCAGAGCTCAGGAGAATGGGAGCAAATATTTCTGTAAAAGACAATATTGCTAGAATTGATGGAAGAGCTGAGCTTTTTGGAGCCGAGGTGACAGCTTCAGATTTGAGAGCTTCTGCAGCATTAATAATCGCAGGTCTAGCCGCGAAAGGAGAAACAATTATCTCTGGATTAGAACACGTTGAGAGAGGCTATGAAGATATTCAAGACAAATTTAAGCGATTAGGCGCAGAAATCACTTGAGATTAACATAAATCTATTAGTTATTTTTTTAATGCTCTATCCCCAGCCAAAACAGTAACCTCCTCAATTACATCGGTTCTTAGAATTTTGAGTAAGACAGGTTGACCAGGTTTTACATTTGTAATCTGTTTGATACTCTGCTCTGGATCTAAAATTGGCGTGTTATCAATTGTGAGTATTATGTCGCCTATTCTCAGACCTGACTTGGCTGCTGGACTTGATTTGACCACTTCAGATATGACGAAAACCCGGTTGTAGCCAATTTCATCGCTCTTTTTTTTCGTCAAAAGCATCATATCTGCTCCAATACCCAGCCACCCTCTGATCACTCTTCCATATTTAATAATATCTGAAGTGACTTTTTTTACTTCATCAACTGGAATAGCAAACCCGATTCCTGATGCACCATTACCGTTTAGTGACAATGTGTTTATTCCGAGAAGATTTCCATTTACATCAATCAAGGCGCCACCCGAACTGCCTTCATTTATGGCTGCGTCTGTTTGAATAAAATTTTCCAAAGTATTAAGCCTTAATCCATTAATTCCAACAGCACTTATGATGCCTTGAGTTACTGCTTGACCTATACCTCTGGGATTTCCTATGGCTAAGACAATATCTCCAACTTTGGCACTATCTGGATGACCAAGCGAAATTGGTTTTAAGTCATCGAGATTTACTTTAAGAATAGCCAGGTCTAGTTCTCTATCCCAATCTATTATTTCTGCCGGGCTTTCCCTACCGTCATACAGTAATATTTTTATTTGAACAGCATTCTTTATGACATGAAAGTTTGTAACTATGATCCCATCATTACTCATTATAACTCCAGAGCCGAGGGATGTTTTTAGATAATTGTTCTTTTCGTCTTTAAGGGTATATATGTTGACAACACTTGGTGCAGCCGCGGAGACAGCGTTAGAAAAGCTAATTTTACTCGCAAGCGGATGCGAAATATTATCTTCTATTAAGGCATCAATAGTATCCTTCGAAACACTCTGTCTCATTGCATTTGGAAAAACTAAAATCATGAGAATGGCAACAATTATTCCAACAAAGGCCGGCTGGATGATGTATTTCATGATTTCAAATAATTTTTTGGTTTTGTGCATTTTTTTTATTTCTAAAAATTAGGTTTTATCTCTCATTCTCAAAAGATTGGAGAGTTTTGGATTTGGATTATGTGACGATTTAAAAATTAATATGATATTACCTATTTCTTGAATAAGTTTGGCATTATTTTCCTCACAAATTTGCTTTGAGAGTCTACTTTTTTCTACCCTACAATTTGATGCAATTTTTATTTTTATTAATTCATGACGCTCTATAGCGTCGACGATCTCTGTTTTAATATTTTCACTCAAGCCATTTTTTGAGATAAACACAATAGGTTTAAGTTTATGGCCCAAACTTCTAAGATATTTTTTTGATATATTATTCGTACACATAACTTGCATATTAGATTGTAACTCACAATTTATCTAGGATCAGTTGATGACAAAAGCTAAAAACAGAAATTGGTTTGATAAGCACCTCAATGATATGTATGTACTTAAATCAAAAACAGATGGGTACCGATCCCGGGCAAGCTACAAACTTTTGGAAATTTTACAAGGGAAAAACCTCATCCAGCGTAACGATGTCGTCGTAGATTTAGGAAGCGCTCCGGGTGGATGGTCTCAAGTTGCTAGAAAATTTGTAGGGTCAAAAGGACGTGTATTGGCATTAGATATTCTTGATATGAGCAGTATCCCGGGGGTAGATTTTATTTGTGGAGACTTTAACGATGAAGAAGTCTACCGTAAGCTTGCTTGCCAGGTGGAAAATGAAAAGGTTAATGTTGTAATTTCGGATATTGCCCCCAATATAAGTGGTATTGCAGCAATAGATTTGCCAAAACACTTTGGACTGGTCGAATTGGCTTTTGAATTCTGTCATCAATATTTATGTGAGGGAGGAAGTTTTATAGTGAAACTTTTTCAGGGCGAAGGATTCGATGAATTTGTGAGAGAGTCACGCAAGTGTTTTGTAAATGTTAAAATGGTGAAACCCAAAGCTTCGAGAAGAATGTCGCGTGAAGTCTACATGGTGGGTACAGGGTTTAAACTCGAAAAGGAGTAATTAGGTGAGTGATTTGGCAAAAAACTTCGTTGTATGGATTATTTTAGCAGCCGCTTTGATGTTTGTATTCAATAGCTTTTCCCCGGAACAAAATCAAAACGATATTGACTATTCGACGTTTTTAAATGAAGTTCAAAATGATCGTGTCTCAGAGGTTGTGATAGCAGATTTAGTAATACACGGAGAAAGAAACGACGGCTCTACTTTCCGGACGATCAGACCTAATGTTCAAGAT